>Ga0210405_10000290_pt1 | contig 70424 bp, 55 predicted proteins | sample IncBWH11MmetaG_FD_155492 | JGI IMG/M metagenome (GOLD analysis project Ga0210405, IMG submission 155492) | Forest soil microbial communities from Barre Woods Harvard Forest LTER site, Petersham, Massachusetts, United States - Inc-BW-H-11-M | ecosystem: Environmental > Terrestrial > Soil >... | reverse complement strand
CTGCATGAGACTCCGCTGGAAGTGGGCCGGACCTATCTGGTGAAGCATACGGCTCGCCAAACGAAAATTCGCGCGCTGCAGATACGTCATCGCGTGAATGTCAATACGTTCGAAGAGCAACTGGCAACGCAACTGAACATCAACGATATTGCCTCCGTTGAATTCGAAGCGCATGTTCCGCTTTTCTTTGATCCTTACGGTAGTAATCGGACGACTGGCAGCTTCATCCTGATCGACGCGATCTCCAACGCCACCGTGGGCGCCGGGATGATTCAGGCGGATTTGTCCGACCGTCAAGGCCAAGAGGAACTGGAACCGGCATCGCCGGATTCCATACACGAATCCGTTGGCGCGCGGGAGCGCTACGAGCGCCACGGGCACATTCCAGCTACTTTCTTGCTGGAGAACCAGCCCGCTCTGGCTTCCAGGTTGGAGCGGGTTCTCTTCGACCAAGGTTTCGAGGTGCTGCATTTAGAAGGCGATGAAAGATCGCCCGATGCACTCCTCGAAATGATTCGCGTTGCGGAGAAAGTTGGAGTCGTTCTTATCTATTCCGGCGAAGCCATCGATGCTGTGACGAAAAAACGATTCGCTTCGGAAGCAAAACACGAGTTGTTCAATCTCTCACGAAAAAACGAAAACGCTGACGAGGAAGAAGTCCTGCGGGGCGCCTTGGCGCTGGCGGCCTCTTTGCGGTTTGCAAAGCCGCAAGACAACCACGAGGAGGTCACTTAAATGGAAGCGGATCGCATGGCTGAAGAATTGGAAAGTCTTGCGCCAGAGCAAGCGCTCGAGACCGTGCTCGCCGCGAATCAAAACGCGCGTATTTGCCTGACCAGCAGCTTCCAAGCAGAAGACATGGTCGTGACGCATCTGCTTACGAAGCGGATACCGGACTTTTCGGTTCTGTTTCTCGATACCGGATATCACTTTGCGCAGACGTACGAATATCGCGATCGAATGGCGAAGCAATGGTCGCTCAAGCTGATCAATGCTCTTCCTGAGCAAACGGTCGTGGAGCAGGAGTCGGCGTTTGGCATTCTGTATCGCAGCGAGCCCACGCGGTGCTGCCAACTGCGCAAAGTCGAACCGCTGATGCGCTCACTCGAACCGTTTGACGTCTGGTTTACGGGATTGCGGCGAGAACAATCGCCGACGCGTAAGAATTTGAAGAAGGTCGAACTCCACCGACTGCCAACCGGAAGGAGCTTGTGGAAAGTGAGTCTGCTCGCCGATTGGAATTGGGAGCAGGTGTGGCAGTACACGAATGCCAACGGAATTCCTCATCTGCCGCAATACGACGAAGGATATCTGAGCATCGGATGCCAGCCGTGCACCGCTTTGCCGTCTGATCCCAACAATCCCAGATCGGGCCGATGGGGCGGGACAAAGCTCGAATGCGGAATTCACACTTTCTCGACGCAGGTAGAAAGATGAACTTCGTCATCGGGTTTTTGATTGCCGCGGCTGTCGGGTTGACTGGGATCGGTGGGGGAAGTTTTACGGTTCCCGCTTTGGTGTTGATCGCCGGGCTTACGGCGGGGGAAGCCGTTGGAACAGCGTTCTTATTTGCTGGCGTCTTGCGTTTGATTGCGGCCCCTTTTTATTTGGCCGGGAAGCAGATTCATTCGCGTTATCTGTGGCTTTTGCTGCAAGGAGCAATTCCCGGGCTTCTTGTAGGCACTTGGGCGCTCCGTTTCTTGAATCGAGATGCGGGAAATCCAGTTGTAATTCTGGTGCTGGGGGTTCTTCTCGCGGCGTCGTCCAGCGTGACTTTTATAAGGCGAGTGCAAAATCGCGAGTTCGCTGGAAAAAACCATCGCTGGCTTCCGTGGCTGGCACTGCCGATTGGAGTGGAATCGGGATTCTCGTCCGCGGGCGCTGGAGCGCTCGGAACTGTTCTTCTGTTGAACTATTCCGAGATGACGCCGGGGCAAGTTGTGGGGACAGATTTACTGTTTGGATTGGTATTGGCAATCATCGGCAGCGCTTTCCACTGGACCTTTGGCTCGATCAGCATGCCGATTCTTTTTCAGCTACTTCTCGGTGGCGTTCCGGGAGTTGTGCTTGGATGCTTGCTGGCGCGGATCGTTCCCGCGAACAGGCTAAAGACGGTCGTTGCGTTGGTGGCTATCTTTGCGGGATTGCAGTTGGTGTGGAGCGGAAGCCGGACACTTGCCGCACGACACGCGGCGAGCGCAATGAAGATGGCTGCAGAAGCAGGTGTCGACCATGCGCGCTAGCCGATCTGTTTTTGCGAATGAATTTTTCGCCGTTGCACTGTCAAACGCAGTCGCAAGTCAGGTTCTTACTGTGGTCGCAGTCATTCATCGCTGTCCTTGTTGATGATTCCCACCTAATTCGTTCGCCCAGTGCGTCGCTGGGTTTCAGAGACTCTATTCCAAAAGCATTCCTAGGCCGACGCGCCGCTTAGCCGGTGAGACAAGTCTATTTCGGAGAATGAAATGCGATTTCGAAGAGTTGACGGTTCAAGTTCAGAGAGTGTCTTGCGGCGTGGACTTGTGGCGCTTGCGTTGTTGGCGAGTATAGTAAGTTCCGGCTTGGCTCAAGGAGAGGCTTCGATCCGGGGAACCGTCAGCGACTCGTCCGGCGGTGCCGTCCCGAGCGTGGCCATCCGGATTAAGAATCTGGAGACGGGAGCGGAACGGAATCTGATGACGGATGAAGCGGGGCGCTACGACGCGGCTTCGTTGCCCATAGGACGTTATGAGGTACGAGCTGAAAGAGCCGGTTTTCGCAGTGAGGAGAGGACCGGAATTTTGCTTGTCCTTGGCCAGCGGGAAACGGTGAATCTGGTTCTCCAAGTCGGCGATGTGCGACAGACCGTGCAGGTGGAATCATCGCCGACCCTCATCGCTATTACGACCGAGGATGTTTCAGGTCTTGTGGGCGAGAGGCAGGTCAAGGAGCTTCCCTTGAATGGGCGCAGCTACGATCAACTGATGACGCTCAATCCAGGAATCGTGAACTACACCTCGCAGCGAGCTGGAGGAATCGGGACCTCGAATTCCGTCGTTGGCAATATGTTTGCCGCTTCCGGCCATAGGCCACAGGAGAATCTATTCCTGCTGAATGGAGTCGAGTTTACGAGCGCCTCTGAAATTAACAACACGCCGGGTGGCGTCAGCGGCCAACTGCTCGGAGTCGATGCGGTACGCGAGTTTTCCGTCGTCAAGGACACCTACGGCGCGGAGTACGGCAAGCGTCCCGGCGCCCAAGTCAACATCGTGACGGCATCGGGTACGAACGCGTTTCACGGCGACGCTTACGAATTCCTCCGCAACAGCGCGTTGGATGCCCGGAATTTCTTCGACCACGGAAATATTCCGGAGTTTCGGCGCAATGTGTTCGGCGGATCGCTGGGCGGTCCGATCAGGAGAGACAAAACGTTCTTGTTCGGGAACTACGAAGGCTTCCGGCAGAACCTGGGCCTGAGCGATCTAACGCTTGTCCCGGATAATGCTTCCAGAGCCAGCGCCGTCGCGAGCATCCAGCCGCTGCTCGCTTTGTGGCCCGTGGCCAATGGGCCGGAACTCTTGACTTCCACCGGGGCGCCGAGCGGAATCGCGGAAGCGTTCAGCAATCCAGCGCAGAGCATTCGCGAGGACTTTGGAACCGCGAGGCTGGATCAGATATTCAGGGACAGGGACTCGTTTGCGGGCGTTTACACGGCCGACGACAGCCAAGCGAATTCGCCGACCAACAATCCCTTCACTTTGGTTGATATTTCCTTGCGGGAGCAGGTTGCCAGCCTCAGCGAAACCCACATTTTTTCTCCGAGCCTGCTGAACAGAGCGACCTTCGGATTTTCCCGTGGCGCGTTCTATTTCAACAGTGGAACGACGGCGAATCTGCCTGGCTGGGTCCATGCGAACCAACCGGTCGGTGCGGTGGTGGTCGGCGGCGGCACGACGCTCAATGGCGCGTCCCAAATCACAAGCGGCGGCACGAACGCCGGAAGCAATCTCCGTGCGGTTCGCAATTTGTATACCGCGTCCGATCAGGTTTCTTTCACTCGGGGCAACCATTTATTCAGTTTCGGCGGATCGTTGCAGTGGATACAGTCCAACGATGCTCTTGTGCAGGACCAGTTTGGTCAGATTTCGTTCACCAACCTACAGACGTTTTTGAAGGGCAACGTAAGCACATTTACGTATGCTCCCAGCTACACGCCGTTGTCCTGGCGTTCGGTTGAAGGCGCGTTCTACGCGGAAGACGCGATAAAGCTTAAGCCATCCTTGGAGCTGCGCATTGGCTTCCGAGGTGAGTCCACAAACGGATGGAACGAGGCCCACGGGCGCGCGTCGAATTATGCGTTTGCCCCCAATGGAGTGATCGAAACACAGCCCGTCGTCGGCAACTCCGCCTTTTCTATCAACAACGCAAAGTTCCTGCCAGCGCCGCGCGTCGGAATCGCCTGGTCTCCGTTCGCATCGAAGAAAACTGTAATTCGGGCGGGCTTCGGTCTGTACTACGCGCTTCTGGACAATTTGAGCTACCGGCTCGACCAAAACGGTCCTTTCAACACAGTCTTTGCGGCCAAGAACATTGCATTCTCGAGCATCGCCCCGAGCGCGGCATATTCCGGCGCGAAGGTCATCCCTAGTGGCGTGCAGCCGGACCTGAAAACACCTACGGTCGAATCCTGGAGTTTGAAAATCGAGCAGCAACTTTCTTCCAACTCTTCGTTAGGCATCAGCTACATCGGCTCCCATGGCTACCACGAATTGCTCTCGCTTGACGCGAACCTGCCGACGCCGACGATTTGCCCGACGTCACCCTGCCCTGCAGGCTATCCCGCTGGGGCCTATTACTACCCAACGGGCGCAGCGCTGGCCAACAATGCCGTGTGGAATACCACGCAGTGGTTTTCCGAAGGCATCAGTTCCTACCACGGGCTGGAGGTCGATGTGAACCGCCGCTTCGGCCATGGATTGCAATTCCGCGGAGTCTATACCTTCTCGAAGACGCTCGACGATGGAGACAACATGAACACCAGCGTCGCAACGAATTCGCCCGCGTTCGTCGCGAATCCGCTTCAGCCAAAGTCCGACTATGGCCGCGCTTCGTTCGACGTACGAAATACCGCGGTCATCAACGCCACGTACGACCTCCCGTTTGGACACGGCACCAAGGCCAAGGAGCGCCCGTGGGTGCAGCGCCTGCTCGGAGACTGGCAACTCAGCGGAATCCAGACGCTGCAATCTGGCCTGCCGTTCACGCCGCAGTTGTCTTACAACCCATCCAACGACGGCGACACGCGCAATCCAGTCCGCCCGTCTCTCAATCCCAATTCCACAGGCTCAGTGATCCAGGGTGGGCCGAACCAGTATTTCAATCCTGGCGCGTTCCTCCAGCCGTTGCCCGGAACTTATGGCAACGCTGGCCGCAACATCCTGCAGGGCCCGGGCCTCGCGGAAACGGATGTGTCTCTAACAAAGAAGTTCTCGTTATCAGAGAGGCTGAACATGCAGTTCCGCTCCGAGTTTTTCAACTTGTTCAATCGCACGAACTTCAACAATCCGAATCCCGTCGTCTATGCATCGGCCAGTGGCGGCCCGTCGCCCACAGCCGGCGTGGTCACTTCGACTTCAACCACTTCTAGGCAGATTCAGTTCGGGTTGAAGTTGATGTGGTGAGGTGTATCCCTGACGACACGCCCACCAAATGGGGGTCTTCCCCTAGATTTTATTAAGTGTTCGTTCTAAATAAGTTAAAGTTGTGTGTTTTGATACAGTTATTAAAGTGTTGATTATAAAAAACTTAAAGGGAAGACAATTTTGTGACTCAATCCGCACTTAGTGCGGCGAGACCTTTGAGGTGGGTGCCGCGTCCACTCCAAAATCCCATACATACAAGTTCAATCCATCTTGCAGGATTTCCGCCAGGGCATACTCCCCCGGCGGTAGCGGCGCGCTCAGCGTAAATCTGTAGATGTCCGGAGCCACTTCCCAGCGCTGGATGGCAATTTCGTCGCGGTCCTGAGAGAGCTGCTGGCCGAACTGGCTCTTTATAGACTCGAGCAATCGCTTGTTTCCCTTGACCTTTGCGCGCACCAGAGCGACGTCCGGTCCCGACTCGCCCTGCCGCCCGGTCCGCAATACCGAGGAATCCTGGTTGGGGTCAGCCGGCGGCTCGCGCAAGTAAAACTCAGGGATCGAGCTCGTCAGTCGCACGGAAGCCCTGGAGCCCGGAATTTCCACGTTGTGTTTGCTGGGGATAATCGGTATGGGTGACAGCACCTGCTTCAGCACGGTTTTCTTGTCATTCTTCACTTCCGAGCCGGCCTGCCCCAGACGCTTCACCGACTTGCCCTCGAACGCGAACATGCCCTCCCCATCGGGCAAGAACACTCCGGGCGCCACCGTCAAACTGGCGTCCACATCCACAGGCGTCTCGGCCCTAGCGGCTGCTTCTTGGATGTGAACCTTTTCCAGGAGCGCCGCGCTTATTTTCTCGTCGGCCGCTTCCGCCTTTTTCGTGGCATCCCAATCCACCATGGCCGCCGGGATCTCTTCCCATGCGCCTCTTTCCACGCTGAAATAGCGCACCCGTTCGCCGTTTTTTTCGTAATTGCGAACGAGCTGGAAGCTCCCATCCGTCAGCACTAGCTTTTTTCCTCGGGGAAGACTTGCCGGCGCGGCTGTTTTGGCGGCCGGCTCGTCCGCGGCTTTCTTTGTGCTCGGCGTACCTTGCAGCCGTGCGGGAACAGCGTCAGGACTCGCATGCCAGGCCGTTCCACCCCAGCTAAGCAGCGCTGTTGGAAGGATCAAAACCAGTGTAGAAGCCAATCTCATGGCGGTTTCTGGGCTTTCAGAGGCCGGCTGGCCGAGTCGGTTTGCACCAGCCCCAAGGTCGAGCATACCCCGCTCCCCACGGCCCTGCAACTGTTCCAAAAAGCAAAAGGCTCCTTCCGGTGTGCCGGAAGGAGCCTTTGCGTATCGAAGCTCGCTAGATTCTTAGTGTGTGCAGCGCGGAAACAGCGTTACCAGCACCATCAAGTCAGATAACGTAAAAAGCCACTGGTCCGCCTGCTTGCCTGCCGCTTCCGCGGCGCGCGCGATGAAGCCCAAGTGGCGGCTCTTTGCAAAGTTCCGGATGTGATCGACGCAAATGCCAGTCAGGCTGGCGATTTCCGCGTCGGTGAAGATCTTTTGGCTAGATTTTACGGTAACCATGGCCTTGTCCCTCGAACTGTCTGCCACACCGCGTTTGTATTTCTCGCTCCTGCTACGTTTGATGCTTTTTGAAGCGTACGCGATGCACGATTTGTAGAGCAATAGTAGTTCCGTTCTCATAAGCTAAAACGAGTTGACTAGTACTTTTGTTCCAACCTCCTGTGTAAAAAGACATTAACCAAATGCGGGCTAATGATTGTCGTCTGGTACGAAGGGAAGAAGAGTGGAAATCAGAGGGCAAAAATGTCCCACTAATGCAAAGTCTCTACGGATTTCGGTAGGCGGGCTGCAATTTCACGCATCTGTTTTGTGTGCCGCACCTCATGCAACGCGATGAATTTCATCCATTCGTAGCTGTTCAGCGTCCCGAGCACGGGATGCCTCCAGCAATACTCACCCAGGTTGCGGCCTTTCGTTTCTTCCATAAAAGCTAGCGATCGCTCTCGCACGGTACGCAATTCCGCGAGCATTACCTCTTTATCGCGCACCATGCCTGGCTCAAGGGGTATCGGCGACTTGTGCCGAGTCCAGCGCGCCTCCACCAGCGCCATCGGCAGATGAATGCGCCTTAACAAAGGAGTCCGCTTCGGCGACTTCTGCGCCAGGCGGTCCGCTTTTCGGATGACCGCCCGCTCGATGATCATCAAATGCGCGACCAACTCCGCCGCCGACCATCTCCCTTCCGCGGGCCTCGTCTTCCATTCTTCCGCGGGCACGGTATCCGCTGCGGACAATAGTCCCGTCTGAGCCTTGGCCATACAGGCGATGATGGAATCAAGTGCTGGCGGCATAGCCGACTTCCCGTTCGCACCTTCCTGATCGGCTCATCAGACGGACCCTCCGCCGGCCTGCTCGAAAGCGTCCGCCAACTGCAGAACGCTTGCCTCGCCGAACGCAGGTCCAAATATCTGCAAGCCCACGGGCAGCTTGCCGCAGATCTTTCCGCAAGGGACGGAGATCCCTGGCACTCCCGCTAGAGATCCCGTAACTGTATATATATCAGCAAGATACATCTGTAGGGGGTCGTCCGTTTTCTCGCCTAGCTTAAACGGCGGAATTGGGGAGGTCGGCGTCACAATCACATCCACCTTGGTAAACGCATCGCGAAAATCCTGGGCTATCAGCGCGCGAACTTTCTGGCCCTTCAGGTAGTACGCATCGTAGTAACCCGCCGACAATACATAGGTCCCCAGAACAATGCGTCTTTTGACCTCGGCTCCAAATCCGGCGCCTCGCGTTTTGCGGTACATCGCCAGCAGGGAATCGTCTTCCACTCGCAGCCCGTACCGTACGCCGTCATAACGGGCCAGATTGGAGCTCGCCTCGGCGGTCGCGATGATGTAGTAAGTGGCAATCGCATAGTCCGTATGCGCCATATGAATTTCGCGCAGCTCGCACCCCAGCTTTTTCAATACTTCGATACCCGCTTCGATCTTCTTTCGGACTTCGTCGTCCATTCCTTCGCCAAAGTATTCCTTGGGAATGCCGATACGCAGCCCCTTGACGGGCTTTTCCATGGCGGCGCGATAGTCTGGCACAGGCGCAGTGGTCGATGTCGAATCGTTCGCGTCGCGGCCGGCAATCACGCCCATGACTGCGGCCACATCGCGGGCGCTGTTTGCAAACGGCCCGATCCGATCCAGGGAAGATGCAAATGCGATCAGCCCGTAGCGGGAAACCCGTCCGTAGCTGCCCATCATCGCGGGAATCCCGCAGAACGACCCGGGCTGGCGGATCGACCCGCCAGTATCCGTCCCCAAAGATGCTACGGCCAAACCAGCCGCCACGGCTGCTGCCGAGCCACCGCTTGAGCCCCCTGGCACCCTGTCCGTCGCTTCCGGATTTCGCACCACCCCATACGCGGAATTTTCGTTCGAGCTGCCCATGGCAAACTCGTCGCAATTTGTTTTTCCGAGAATCACGGCTCCCGCCGCTTCCAGCCGTTCCACCGCCGTAGCGTCGTAGGGAGGGATGTAATTTTCAAGGATCTTTGATCCGCAGGTAGTCCGTACCCCGCGAGTGCTGATGACGTCCTTAATCGCGATGGGCACGCCGGCTAGCGGCGGCAGGGGTTTGCCGGCTGCAACCAGGGCATCCATACGGTCGGCCTGGGCGTAGGCGCGTTCCTTGGAAAGCGTCAAGTAGGCGTTCAATTCCGGATTGCGCTCGTCGATTCGCTGGTAAAAATCCGCGGCCAGTTCGCGCGCCGAAATCTTCTTCGCTGCCAGGGCCTCGCGCACGCCATCTATGGTCCACGTTGCGCTCATCGTTCTATGACCTTTGGAACCCTAAAATACGGTGGCTCCGGATCTGGCGCTTGCTTCAGGATTTCACTGGCTACATCGCAACGCACTGCCACGTCTTCCCGCAGAGTTGCGTCGGCGGACTGGTCGTCGGCCAGCACCTGGGCCATTGGCTCGACGCCTGTCGTGTCTAGTTCGTTCAACTTGCCGATGTATTCTAGGATTTCGTCAATTTGCGCGCGGTACATTTCCAGTTCGGCCTCGCTCAAATCCAGATAGGCCAGCTCTGCCACTCTCTCCACGTCTGCGCGGCTGATTTTCAAGGTGATTTCCCGCCTTAAATTTGTTTCAAAACTAGCAAAATTCTAGCATATCCCCGCAGATTGCTCGGGCAGCTACTGGATCGCGTGGGACGCCCTGGGGTCAGGGATAAAGATTACAAAATCGTAGCCGAAGATTACGCGCTCCAGTTCGGGGTCGATTTTGCCGTACTTTGAAAAACCGTCGCGCAGAGCCCGCAAATCGTAGAGCGTCCAGGAGTTCTCGACCTGCGTTCCGAAGAGCGGCTTGAAAAAGAGAAATGGCGAGTCTTTGTCGCCCGCCAGATCGAGCGCCCCGGCTTCCGCTGGTTTCCCGATGCCTGCAAAACGCAACTGCTCGCCCTTCACTCCCGCGACAAGAATGTGCACGGAATTGAACTGGTTGGCCTCGGCCGCCTCGCTGATCAGGTTGCCGAGTTCGCTGGAATGGAGTGGATTGATGCCGCGAAACATGTGATAAGCGCCGAACTTGAATAGAACTTTGGGTAAGACGCCATTGCTTTGCGAAGAGGCCGCAAACGGTTCCGAGAAATTCTTCTTCATCAAAAGAGCACGTTGGCGGTTCGATTTGTAGTAGTCGCCGGTCATGTTTTTCTGGTAGATCTCGCGGCTCACCAGAAACGCGTCGAATAATTTTTGCGCCTCGGGCTTGCCCTGTTTCTTCAGCAGATCGCGGACATGATCCAATTCGGCTTGTTTTGCGGTCATCATGAACAGATCGCCGGGGTTGCCGCTTTTCACTGCGGAAGCGCGTGCTTCGTTGGTCTCTTTTAAAAGCGTTTCCATGGCGGCTTTCGCTTCCGGGCCGGGGTTCGTCGCCAGAATTTTGTCTGCCAGAAAGCCCGTGGCCCCCATGAATTCCTGATCCAGCCCCCAGATCGCAATGTGCCCCGGGGAAGCCGCGATTTCGCACTTTTGCAGCATCGCCAACTCTTCCTGCCAGTTGTAGAACGCGATCGTTTCCGGGTATTTCTTCTCGAAATCGGCGAGCTGCTTCACACCGTCCGCGCTTCGCGCCATTTTTTCGAGTTCCGGCGCGACGTAAGGACCGATTTCGAGTCCCATGTGGTGGAATCCGTGCGGGGCAAGCTCCGCACAAAGCGCCGCAGTGAACTCCGGAATTTGCCGGATGCCGTGATCTTCTCCAAGCGCCACGAACTGCGCATCTGCCAATGCCGCTCGAAGAACTTCCGCACTGGGCCCCGCGAGCTTGCCATCCTGGACGCTGATGGCTCCGCGGTTTTTCTTCAAGACCTCCGTAAACTCCGCGTTTTGCGCCCGCGAGCAAGTTGTAAATAAAAGATAAGCGGCGAACGCGACCGCAGCTGCGCGATACATTTTCATTTCTTCTCCGTCAGCAGGAAAAAATCCCTGAGCGCATGTAGGCTTGACGCACCGAATGCCTTACGCATTGTAGAGAAGAAAGGTTCCTCGTCAATCGTCAAGAGCGCGATCCTGCACGTCGGAGCGGATGTCAACGCGCCTAGCGCTTTTCTCGCGGAAGGCCAGCGGACTCCAGTTCGGCGATGGAATGATGCATGGTTGCCATCCGCCAGTGTCCTTCCGACTTTTTGCACATCGCCATCCCGCGCCCATGCAGCTTGCCCCGCGCCGAGTCAATCGTAAACTCATACTCGTACCAAACCGCTTCGCCGATCGGATGGAAGGCGCTCTCACGGATTTCCAGCTTCGCTGCCGGCTCCTGGTGAAAATACCGGTTGCGGAAATATCCAACTACTTGTTCCCGCCCATAAAGTTCCGTATCGATCGAGAACAGCACAATTTTGGGGTCCAGGCAGTCGCCAAACTTCTCCTCATCGGAATCGTTGAAGGCGTCCACGCAGCGGTGCATTTCGTGCTGCATCGCCGTCACCAGTTCCGCGCCATGCACTTCGTCCGGCGTGGCGACATGAATCGTCTGCTCCTTCAAGTTGATGCTGGCTCCGAGTTTTCCCAAGAGATCGACGCCAAGGATGCCGTCGATTTTCCGCCCACACGCCTTTCCAATCGCCGATAGATCGATGGCCGGCAGTTTCAATTCCACCACTTTCGTTCGACCCACGGTCAGATCGGGCAGGGTAACTTCTTTCGCGCTGGTCGCCAGCGTGCCGCTCCACGACGTCACGCGGATGTCTCGCGCCTGCCCCGCAGCAAACGATTCCAGATTCAGTATCGATGTCGCGGCCGTGTCCACCAGGAACCATTTGTGCAGCCCCGCGACCTGCACATCGATCACGGGAAGCGCGTCGCAGCGCTCCAGCGGAAGTTCCTGCGCACACGCAACGCGCGCCACCATTGCCGAGGACAAGAGAATTGCAAACAGGGCCGCGAGATGAATCAGCCATCGGCAAGGTGCGGCACTGCGTTGTAGTTGAGAGAATAGCGGCGAGCTATCAATAATCCGTCTTCGCTCGATCGCGTTTCGGAAAACCTTGGCGCAGCGCGCCGTGCTTGGCAAAAGAAGTGGACGGAGGACGATGGCATTTCCCATGGAACACCCCTCATGCGGAAGAGCATACCACAATAAACGAACGTTCGTGCTTATTTGTGTCTTGTGTTACAGTATTTTCATGCCGCACGCTCTGCGCTCCCGCTCCCCCAAAAAACGCGCCAGCAAACTCGTCAGCAGGCCTCTCAACAGTCCCGTCCTCCGACGCCAGGCCAAAGGTCTCCGCACCCGCGAAGCCATCCTCGCCCGCGCCGTTGACATCGCCTCCGCCCAGGGCCTCGAAGGTCTCACCGTCGGCTCCCTCGCTGAGCAGCTCGGCATGAGCAAAAGCGGCCTCTTCGCCCACTTCGGCTCCAAGGAAGAATTGCAGCTAGCCACCGTCGAAATGGCGCGCCAGGTTTTTATCGAGAAAGTGACGATCCCCGCCATCGCAGCTCCCAAGGGCATGCCTCGCCTTTGGGCTTTAATTGATCACTGGCTAGTCCTCGTCGAAAAACGAGTCTTCGAAGGCGGATGCTTCTTCACCGCCGCATCCTTCGAATTCGATGGCCGCCTCGGCGTCGTGCGCGACCGCATCGCCGAAATCATGCACGAATGGATTCGCTGCATCACGACCTCCGTGCAAAAAGCGCAGGAAGCCGGCCACCTCGACCCGAAAGTCGACGCCACGCGCCTCGCCTTTGAGTTCCACGCCATCGCCATCGGTGCGCACTGGGCGCATCAATTGCTCGAGGACCGTCAAGCATATTCACGCGCGCGCATGATGGCGCTCGAAAAGATGCGCAGCGTCGCGACTCCTCAATCGCCCCGACTTCCGTAGTTCGCGTTTTAACGTTTCAGTTTAGCGGCTGGCGGGAACAACTTCCGCCGTCTTGCGGGGATACTTTTTCGCGATGTAATTATCGACGAGCGCTTGGAATGCCACCGCCAGCTCGTCGTAATTTCCTTCGAGTGTCACATCTTTTTTCCCATCAATATATATAGGACAGCGCGGCGCTTCGCCGGTCCCCGGCAGGCTGATGCCGATATTCGCGGCCTTCGATTCGCCGGGGCCATTCACGATGCAGCCCATCACCGCCAGCGTCATCGTCTCGACGCCTTCGTACTGCGTCTTCCAAATCGGCATGCTGTCCCGGATGTAGTCCTGAATGCGTTCCGCAAGCTGCTGGAAAGTCGTGCTGGTGGTACGCCCGCAGCCGGGGCAAGCTGTAACGCTCGGCGAAAACGACCGCAACCCCAGCGCTTGCAGCAACTCGCACGCGGCATAAACTTCTTCGCGCCGGTCGCCGCCGGGCTTGGGCGTGAGCGAAATGCGAATCGTGTCGCCGATTCCTTCATAAAGCAAAACGCCGAGCGACGCCGCGGACCATATCTGGCCCTTCATGCCCATTCCCGCTTCCGTCAGACCGAGGTGCAGAGGCTGCTCGGTTTTACCCGACAAGTCGCGATACACGGTAATCAAATCGCGCGGCCGCGACGTCTTGCACGAAATAATGATTTGATCGTGACGCAGCCCGCACTCCAGCGCCAGTTCCGTCGACTGCAGCGCTGACAGCACCATGCAATCATTGATAATCTCTTCGGACTCCTTGCCCAGGTTCTTGTCCGTGTTTTCCTGCATCTTGTGCATCACCAGCTCTTGATTCAGCGAGCCGCCATTGACGCCGATGCGCACGGGCTTTCCGTTGTCGCGCGCGATTTTGCAAATCGTGGAAAATTGTTCGTCGCGCCGCTGCCCCGCGCCCACGTTGCCGGGATTGATGCGATACTTGTCCAGCTCCTTCGCGCACTCCGGATACTTCGTCAGCAGCACGTGTCCGTTGTAATGAAAATCTCCGATGATCGGTGCATCGCAGCCGGCATCCAGCAAACGCTTCTTGATCTCCGGCACGGCCGCCGCGGCTTCCGGCACATTCACCGTCCAGCGCACAATCTCGGATCCGGCTTCCGCAAGCTCGACTGTCTGCTTGAACGTCGTCGCCACGTCCGCCGTATCCGTGTTCGTCATGGACTGCACGACAATGGGCGCGCCTCCGCCTACCAGCACGTGCCCGACGCGCACGCCGTAAGTCTTGCGCCGTGGCCGTTCGCTGGCGGCGGCGTCCGTTCCTTGGATCTGTGTGAGCATTACTCTCTCATTTTAGCCTGACTTCGTTACGAATACGAAATCCGATGTACGATCTCGGCGTATTACAAACCAATTGGCCTGACGTGCGGGGATGTATCCGACAGAACTGAATTTAGGCGCATGGGAATAAACAACGCATGAGAGTGGTCCTACTTTCAGACAACCATAGGTTTCTCTAAGCCATAGCTCAAAACCACAACCAAGCACTTTTCGCGAGAAGCAACGAGCGTTTCATTCTTTTAATTCTATGAATCAGTCGTTGACACCTCCAGACTTTCTGGTGTAAGCATTGCCTCATCTTTAGTGGTGGGGGGCCCTGCGATTGGTAAGCCATCGTTTTTCGTCTCCGGCGTGTGTTTACTCTTCCGTTGCAATCCGAACACACCCTTCTCTGTCTCCATAGGAGGAGCGTTGCTACTGCTTGACGGGTGCTGCCGCCCGTCGGCGCCGGGAACCGTTTAACGAAGCGCGATGCCTCCGTTGCTCAACCGACTAAAGCGGGGGGGGATTATGAAGCTGTTCGCAAGTCTTGTTTCTACTGCACTTTTCGTTCTTGTAGTTTTGTCGCTCGGAATCGCCGCTGAGGCACAAACCTCTACGACAGGAATTGTTCTGGGCACCATCACGGATTCTAGTGCCGCCGCAATGGTCGATGCAACAGTGGTGCTGCGGAATACGGCCACAAACAATCAAACCACACAGACCACCAACGGAGCTGGACAATATACCTTCGTTAACGTGGTGCCTGGCGTGTATGAAATTACCGTCAAGAAGGATGGCTTCCGAACTGCCACTGTCACGGCATTGACGGTCGAAGTGGCAAAGAGCTACACCGTGGATGTAAAGCTAGAGATCGGCGGGGTCTCAGAGTCCATCACGGTTTCCACGGAAGCCAGGGTCGAACTGCAGACCACCGACGCTCAAGTCGGCGATGTCATCGGGGGAACAACGCTTTCGAGGTTACCAACGCTGCAGCGCGACGCCGCTGAGCTACTGACTCTCCAGCCCGGAACCACCCCGTACGATACTCCGGCCAATGGCGGCTTTGGGAACAACGGTGGTACAGTCGCTGGCGCTCGAAGCGACCAAAACTCAATCATGTTGGATGGCATCGACATTACGGACAACACCGTGGGCGGTGGCGCGACGGCGCAGAACTTCATTCCGACCACCGTGGAAAGCTTGGAAGAGTTCCGCGTCGGCGTATCCAATGCCAACACCGACTTCAGCCGGTCCTCCGGCGGCAACATTACGCTGATCAGCAAAAGCGGTACGAACACGATCCATGGCGACGGCTATTGGTTCCACCAAAGCGACGGCTACAATGCCAATTCGTGGGACTTGAATCACACCCCCAACGCAGCGACCGGGAAACCATTCACCTACAAAAGCCCCTTCAAGGACAACCGCGAAGGCGTGAGCGTCGGCGGACCCATCATCAAGAATAAGACCTTCTTCTTCAGCAACTATGAACGCCGCCGCTTCCCATCCGCCTCTCAGGTAAGTCACATTGTACCCACGGACAACCTGAGGAATGGCATTCTGTCGTTCCAGGATGCCAGCGGTGTGGTCAGGCAATATAACTTGGCCACCTCCACGGCCTGTGGCCCGAACGCAAACTTGCTCTGCGATCCCCGGGGTATCGGCATCAGCCCCACTATCAAGACCCTTTATGGTCTCAATCCCACCGGCAATGACCCCAGCCTGCCCAATGTGGATGGAAACAATACGACCGGGTTCGTCGCCAATGCAGCGACGCCTGCCAAGGACGATTACGTTACCTTTCGTCTCGACCATAATTTCTCGGACAAGGCGCATTTCTTCGGTCGATATATCTATTCCCGGGCGCTAAGTGTGACTCCCAACCAGATCGACACGCTCGACAACAAAACCATAGCCACGACGGGAAACGATACTCGCGGTGACGGCGCTATCGGCGCCCTCGACTATGCTTTTAATTCTCTCACCAGCAATGTCATTCACTTCGGATGGATTCGTAGCCGTATTTTCCTGCCTGGCTTGTCTCCCAGCGCTTCTTCGACAACACTTGCCCTTCCGGGTACCAACACCTCGGCGGGATTTATCGCACTTGCGCCCGGTCTGGCACAAACCGGGCTCATCGACGTTCCCATTGACGTGGACACGCAGCGCGCCCGCACCCAAGGCAACTTCCAGCGAAACAAACAGCTCGTCGACGACTTCACACGCATTCAAGGTCGCCACACCATCTCCGCCGGCGGAGATATCCGCTGGCTGCCTCTCATCGCTCAACGCAACGATAAGGTCGTTGGTTCTCTTGCTTCTCTTGTCGCGACTGCAGACGCTGACGTTTTCGGCACCAACCAGACCATTACGGCGGTAAATAGACCTCCGTCCTGCGGGGGCGGCGTCACGACGTTTTGTTTGCAGCCTACCGATGTCCTTCGGTGGGACCGTTTGTACGCCGCAACCCTCGGGATCGTGGACAATGTAAACGTCCTCGCTGTCCGCGACGGCAGCCTTGCTCCACAGCCTTTCGGCACTCCACTTATTGCCAACACCACCCAACGAGCTTACGATTCCTATGTTCAAGATACTTGGCGCATAAAGTCGAGCTTGACCCTCACTTACGGCCTCGGCTACGGTTGGCAAACGCCGCCTTCGGAATTACACGGCCAACAAACCTTTGAAATCAATAACAGCACCGGTCAGATTCTTACTGCCGCCGGCTACATTCAGGCCAAGCAACAGGCCGCCGCAAACGGTCAGGTCTTCAATCCTACGATCGGTTACTTGCCCATCAAGAATTCTGGGCGCAACTCCATTTGGAACACTGACTTCGGCGATGTCGCCCCGCGTGTCGCGGTTGCCTGGAATCCCTCGTACACGGACGGCAAGCTTGGCAAGCTCTTCGGTCAGGGAAAAACCGTCATCCGTGCTGGCTTTGGCATCTACTACGACCGCATCAACAATGTACAAAGCGTGGAGATCCCCCAGCTTGGCGTTGGTTTCGCTCAAACCTTGGTCCTCCCCACACCTCCCTGCAGCCAGAATACAGGCTCGACTGGCCCCGGTTGCAACGCTATGGCAGGTGCTACCAATATCGGAGCATCCGGATTCCGGATCGGTGTGGATGGCGCTCTTCCGGTACCTACTTTTCCGCCTGTGTCCTCCCCAATCGTCCCGGCTCTCGGCGGGGAGAATCTTTCTTTCGCCGTGGATCCCAACTTCAAAGTAGGTCGCAGCTACAGCATTGACTTCACCATCCAGCGCGAGTTGCCCGGTAATATGCTGATGGAGCTGGGCTACATCGGACGGATAGCCCGCGATCTTCCCAATAGCGTCGATTTCGACTCGTCCCCTTATATGTTTGTCGATAAGGCTTCGGGGCAAACCTTTGCTCAAGCATTTGATATCGTCGCCCACGAGCTCGTGACAGGCAAGGCGGTCACCGATCAGCCCTGGTTCAACAATCAGTTGGCAGGCCTTACCGGTACTGGCTGCACCAGTCCCACGACTTGCTTGGCCGCGCAGGCGTCTTCAGCATTTCTTGGCCAGTCCGTCGGAAGCGTTTTCGGCGTTATTGACGCCGATCGGGCAAACCTCGGCTTGCCCACTTTCAACAATCATCAGATCAATTTTGCTCTGTTCATGCGGACGCACAATGATCTTTCCAACTACCACGCTGCCACAATTACGCTACGCAAGCGTCCGTCACATGGTTTGCAATTTGATATGAACTACACTTTCTCCAAATCCTTGGACCAGGTCGGTACAGTTCAGAATAATGCCGGCACCTACGCCACCAGCTTCAATCCTAACTACCAGTACGGCCCGTCGCTCTTCGACCGTACCCATGTTTTTAACACCATCTTCAACTATGACCTTCCCGGTGGACATGGTCATAAAATCAGCTTTGGGAACAACATTGCCGACAAATTTATCAGCGGATGGTACGTCTCGGGAGTCTTCCGTGCGGCGAGCGGTCCTCCGCTCACCGTTACCGACGGTGACCTGGGCGGCGGCTTCTTTGGCAATGGCCTGAACGCCATTCCGACTGTCGGCATTGGTTCGCTCGGCGCCGGCGTCCACGGCAGCGTTTGCAGCTCGGGCGGTTTCGGCTCTAACGGAGATGGACCCAACTGCTCCCACCCAGCGGGCACGCCCGCGCCTACCGGAACGGGCCTTAATCTCTTCGCCAATCCGGGAGCTATTTCCGCCGATTTCCGGCCCGTCAATATTGCCACTGATGGACGCGACGGAACCGGTAACCCACTTCGCGGCCTGGGCCTCTGGAACCTGGATGCGCGCCTCGGAAAGACTACTTCCTTCCACGAGCGCTTCAAGGTTGAGTTCTCAGCCGATTTCTTTAATATCTTTAACCACGTCAATTTCTTCCAGCCGTCCATGAATCTCCAAAGCCCGGCAACCTTTGGTGTCATCAGCCAGGAATTGATTCCTGCCGATCGCACCCAGGGCAGCCGCTGGATTGAGCTTGGCTTGCGGGTCAGCTTCTAAACAATGTTCAGCAACTTCAAATGGGAGGGGCCAAAAGCCTCTCCCATTTTTATTTCTGCCAGACTATGCGGAGAACCTCCGCGTCAGGTCGCCTGCCGGCGCAAAATACCGTATCATTACCACTGCTTTGCCGGTCTCGGCACCGCGAATCCAGTACATCTGAGAGACCGTGCGGTTTGAAGGTATTGCAACAAGGGAGCGAATTTGATCCCACGTTACACCCGCAAGGAAATGGGCCATGTCTGGAGCGATGCGAATCGTTTCCAGAAGTGGCTCGACGTTGAGCTGGCCGCCACCGAGGCGCTTGCCGAAGCGGGCCTCGTGCCCAAAGATGCCGCGGCTACGATTCGAGAGCGCGCCAAAGTGGATGTCGCGCGCATTCACGAACTCGAAGCTCGCGTAAAGCACGACGTAATCGCGTTCACCATGAATGTCGGCGAATCCATCGGCGATCCCGCTGCCGCGCGCTGGCTGCACTATGGCCTGACTTCGAACGATGTCGTGGATACCGCGCAGGCTTTGCAGATTCGCGATGCTTCCCACATCATCGAGCGGGCTCTCGTTCTGTTTGGCGAAGTGCTTGACCTGCGCGCGCATCAATTTCGCAACACGCCGCAAATCGGCCGGACGCATGGCGTTCATGCCGAGCCGATTACGTTTGGGCTAAAAATCGCGAACTGGTTTTCGGAAAACCAGCGCAACATCGGCCGCTTCCGCGCCGCCGCCGAGCAGATGGCCGTCGGAAAAATTTCCGGCGCTGTTGGCAACGCTTCGCATCTCGGTCCGGAAATGGAAGCGCGCATCTGCAAGAAACTTGGGCTGAGTGCTGCGCCCATCGCCTCGCAAGTCATTCAGCGCGATCGTCACGCGCAGTATCTCAGCGCGCTTGCGCTTATCGCCGCGACGCTGGAAACAATCGCCCTCGAAATTCGCCATTTGCAGCGCACCGAAGTTCGCGAAGCCGAAGAGCCGTTCAGCGGAGAGCAGCGCGGCAGTTCCGCCATGCCGCACAAACGCAATCCCGTGACGTGCGAGCAAATCTGCGGCCTTGCGCGCCTCGTGCGTTCGAACATGCTCGCTGCTTTCGAAAATGTCGCTCTCTGGCACGAGCGCGACATTTCCCACAGCTCCGTCGAGCGCATCATCCTTCCCGACTCCACCATTCTCGTGGACTATATGCTCGCCAAGATGACCACCATCATCGCCGACATGCGCGTTTTCCCCGAGCGCATGCTCCGCAACCTCGAATCCACTCGTGGCTTGATCTATTCCGGTCAGTTGCTGCAAGACTTGGTCGAGCAAGGCATGCCGCGCGACGACGCGTACAAAGCGGTGCAGGAAAATGCCATGGCCGCATGGGAAACGGATTCGAACTTTCAGGAGCGCGTAGCCAACGACATTCGAATCACAAAATACCTCGATTCGAACGCACTCGCGCACACCTTCGATCTCCAGCGCCAGCTGCGCTACGTCGACGCCATCTTCGACCGCGTTTTCGGCACTCACCCCGCCGGCGAAAAATCCGCCGCCAATAACGCCTAAAGAAAAAGGAAATTGCCGGACGCCCCGCATGTGGAGTGCGGCCGCTCTGCAGCCGCTTTTCTTTTGTTGTGCGCCGTTTTCTCCAAGTCAAATTACACGATTCGAACGACCAGAGAAAAACGAAGAGCCCCGGTTGCCCGGAGCCCTTTCGCCTCTTCTAATTTTCGCTCGCGCGGAAATTAGCTGCGGAGGCGGAAAACGAAAAAATCCAAATCTCGAAACGCGATCTGCGAAAAGCGAAACTCGCTGGCCAAAGTCCGCAGCGAATGCCTAGCCGTTATTCAACGCGCTGGACGTAGCGCGCTTCCGTAGTGTCGACCTTCACTCGGTCGCCGGAGTTCACAAATGGCGGTACTTGAATCACCAGGCCCGTTTCGAGTGTCGCTGGCTTCATCACCGCGCTGGCGGTGGCCTTTTGCAGCGTTGGCTCGGTTTCCAAAACCTTCAATTCCATCGTGTCCGGCAAGTCGACGCCGATCGGTTTTTCCTCGAAGAATTCGATCTTCACGGTGGTGTTCGGAATCAGATAGTACACCGTTTCGCCCAGCTCCTCGCGGGTCATCTGCATCTGTTCGTAAGTTTGCGTGTTCATGAAGTGAAACTCGTCGCCCTCGTTGTAGAGGTATTCAAATTCCACTTCGTCGAGAATCGCGCGGTCGACGAATTCCTCGGCGCGGAACCGGTAGTCGATCATCGTGCCGCTGCGGAGATTTTTCATGCGTGTTTGCATCGAGCCACGCTTGTTGCCGGGGGTGCGGTGATCAACGCTGAAAACGGTAAAAAGCTGGCCCTCGTGCTGGATGACCATGCCGGGGCGGAGTTGTGTGGCTTTGACGCTGCTCATAGGCTCCCTGAACGATTGCAAATTTCGGAAATTCCTGCAGGCAGCCCGCTCTGCGGTGCGGTGCACGCGGAATGACTCGAGGCACGTTGGGCAAAATGTCGCGCCCAACGCGAATTAACAGTATAAGGGGGCGCATTCTTCCGGGTCAATCGCAGGCCGGTGTTAGCCAGTGAAGATTGTTGCATTGTAGGTAAGAAGCCGTTATCGTTCCGAGCTTTGGACATGAGAAACGGCTCAAAAGACGACGACATCCTCGAGGTGATGGCTGACGAGAAGGGTCGTGGTCGCCGCCCGCATGATGCAAAAGCAAGAAAACAGAAGAAGGACGAACGTGAAGTGCTTCGCTGACTATTTGCGACGCCCCGCGAAGAAGATTTCGTGCGAGCTATCCGCGCCCTAGGGTACGGCGACGGCCCGAAGCAGCTCGAGAAAATCTTGAAGGCTTGCTGCGATCTCTCTTCTTCGCGGCAGCGATGATCTTCGCGGCGTTGCGAAAACGTCTCGCTCGCTCTTCTGGAGAATATTTGGCCATCATCTTGTCGGTGAGAGCCGCTAGCCATTCGACGGCTCGCTCCATGGTCAGAGGTTTTTCTTTGCGCTTCATAAGATTGATTCTCCACCGGAAAAAGTGAAACGGCAAGAGATTTGCCGTTCCTTCGGACGATGGCGCGCATGACCTTAATCGTCTCCCTTCTTGGGTTCTTTGGTGCGGTGGGTGGCGGCTTCTGCCATGATTTTTTCGATCTCATCAGGGTTGCGCGGGAGGCGTTCGCTTAGGAATTTGTAACCGGTTTCAGTGATGAGGATGTCGTCTTCGATGCGGACACCGAGATTCTCTTCGGGGATGTAAATGCCGGGCTCGACGGTGACGACCATTCCGGGCTCGAGCGGTTTGCAGTATTCGCCGGGATCGTGGACGTCGAGGCCGATGTCGTGGCCGAGGCCGTGAATGAAATACTGGCCGAGCGGTTTGCCGTGAAGATCCTTGCCGTGGGAATTGATGTAGTCGAAGGCGATTTTGTAGGCGCTCCTCGAGCCTCGCTGGCAATAGTCCATGCCGGGCTTGATGGCTGCCAGCGCGGCGTTTTGCGCTCCGAGAACGATTTCATAGATTTCGCGCTGGCGCGGCGTGAATTTTCCGTTGGCGGGAAGCGTGCGCGTGATGTCGGCGGAGTAGCCGGAGTATTGCGCGCCGACGTCGAGCACGACGATGTCGGCGTCCTCGATTTTTCGGGCGAGCTTGTCGTAGTGCAGCGCGGTGGAGTTCGGGCCGGCACCAACGATGGGGGCGTACCCTTCGGCTTCCGAGCCGCCCATGGCGTGAATTTCCACCATTTTGGCAGCGATCTCATACTCGTGGAGGCTAGGGCGCATCATGCGCATGGCCGCGAAGTGCGCATCCAGCGAAAGCTCGATGGCTTGCGTGAGGAAAGCAATTTCGCCGGGGGATTTGATTTGGCGCAGTTCGCCGATGCTCGAGCGAATATCCTTTAGCTTTACTTGCGGAACCGAAGTGTGAATCCAATCCACGACTGCTTTTTCGTGCGGATAACCGCCGTTTTCTTTTTCGTAGGGGAGGATGGTGTAGATGGTGGGATAGAGTTTCGCGAGCTTTTCGAGAGTGGCGCGCATTTCGGGGTAGGGCAGAACGGAATCGAAGCCGGTGCGCGCCTGAATGCCGGGATCGGATGGCGCCATACGGAGGCCGTTCCATCGTTCCTTGTTCGGATTTTTCGGTGGCAGAAAAAGCATCTCCTGCGGAGCATCGGCGGATGCGGCGCTTGAACGGTTTGGATCGTTTGCACCACTTTTCGGCGCTGGAAGAATAATCAGTCCGGCCGCTTCTTCGTTGTGGCCGGTGAGGTAATAGAAGTTGTCTTCCTGCGCAAAAATGTAAGTTTGCGCGGACTCTTCGCGGCCCGTAAAACCCCAGAGCAGAATCGGGGAATCGACTTGCGCGGCGAGTTTGGCGCGGCGAGCGGCGTAGACGCTGTTGGGCTCGCGCTCGCGGCGTTCCTGGGCTTGGATGAATGGAGCGGAGCAGATAGAGAGAAAGGTTGCGGCGAGGATGACACCGAGAGGCGCACGCAGATGGAGAGAAAAGAGGGCACGACTGGAAAAAGAAAGAGGGGCACGGCGTGCCGTGCCCCTGCGAGAGCGCGGGGATGGAGAGAGACAGACAGGAATGTCTGTCCCACCATGACAGCTAACGTGCTTCGGACGACCACTCATCGTTTTGCCTCGCCACCAGTTGTGTCCCGCCCCACCAGTCGTTGTGTCGCACCCATTGAGCAACGGGTGGCCCTCAATGACAGGGCCGGGAGATTGTAGCGGAAGTTCGCGCCTGCCTGAAATCAAGGAGGGTTGGCCGGTGTTGATAATCCGGTAATTCAAAAAAGGAACTTACCGCTGACAGTCGACAGTCAAGAACGGAACAGAGTTTCCGCGCGCGAGCCGCAAGGGCGCGACCGTCCCCGTTGGGGAACGGGTGGAAAAGCGCGACGGACTCAAATAGGCGTCGCGCTTTTTCGGGGATCGAAAGGAGTGCATCTGATACTGGCGAATCCCCCTGGCGTTAGCTACGAGAGCGCGCCGAGAGGTTTCAGGGAGACAAGAAGCACGCGCAAGGATTCTCTCGCCGAGTTCTTATGGAGCGCAGTTCCATACAGCACAGAATCGCCCTGGCTAGGCGTGAATTCCGCGAAATCTCACGACAATTCCCCCCCAGCCGGCGCACCTGGCAGGATGCAAACGGCGCGTCCCGCAGGATTGACCGGGATGCAGACTACGCAGATGCGGAGCACTGAGGTGGCTCTGAAGAGCGACGCTGGCCGGAGAATTCACTTGCGCTCGCGGAGGGGGTTCAGGTGTACAATCTGGGACAATTCCCAGCCCGAACGCCCGTTTTAAGATCGGAGATGAAATGAACAAGAAGAGCCTTTTGTGCACTGGTGCGCTTTTGCTTCTCGCCGTCGGGATATCCTACGCGGCGGGGAACGACGTGTTTCTGGGTACGTGGAAGTTAAATGAAGCCAAGTCGAAGATAGTTGCCGGCATGCCGAAGAATTCCACGGTCGTGAATACGGTGGACGGCGACAATGTAAAAGTGGCGATCGATGGAACAGACGCCAACGGCCAGCCCTTCCATAGCGACTGGACGGGGAAATTTGACGGGAAGGAATACGCGCTTACCGGTGATCCCGCGAACGACATGCGTTCGTATAAGGTAGTTAACGATCACACGCTTTTGGCCGTCAGCAAAAAGGGCGGCAAAGAGACCTACAGCGCACGCATCGTGGTGGCCGCCGACGGGAAGTCTCGCACTGTTACGGTCAGCGGGACGAATGCCAGCGGCGCTAAGATCACGAGTACCCAGATTTACGACAAACAGTAGCGCAGCGATGGGAACTTGGAGTTGGCACCTGGGGCATCCGGCAGGAAAAATCAAAACCCGCACCCTTTGCAGAACCAAAGCCCCAAAGGGTGCGGCACCCCGTTAGGCGTCAGCGTTGAACGCCTGCGCCACCCGCCTTGTTTTCACAGTCCCCATGTTCCCGCTGGCACCCCATTTCGCTCAAGCAAAGTCGTCCTTCAAGCGCTTGGAACGGCGGCGATTTCGACGCGGTTGCGGCCGGCGCGTTTGGCGGCGTAGAGAGCAACGTCTGCTTGGGTGACTAGGCGGTTGAAATCGGCGGGTTGTGGGCCCTCGAAGGCTGCAAGGCCGAAACTTGCCGTGACCGTGAGGCTGCCGCCATCGAAATCAAATTTCGTGGCCTCCAGCTCTGCGCGGATTCGCTCGATTACAATGCTCGCGTTGTCCTTGGTCGTATGGGTCAAAATAAAAAGAAACTCTTCTCCGCCTATACGACCGCAGATATCACTGCGTCTAGAATTCGTCTTAAGGATTTCGGAGAATTTCTTTAAGACGGCGTCACCTGCATCGTGTCCATAGGTGTCATTAACGGCCTTGAAATGATCCAGGTCCGCCAGGACTACCAAAAACGAAAAGCCATACCGGATTGCTCCGCTGAGTTGCCGGGTGGCCCAGTGTTCGATTGCTCGGCGGTTGGGTAGTCCGGTCAGAGAATCGGTGAGTGCGAGTTCTTCCAACAATAGGTTTTTGGCTTCGAGCTGGCGATGCAATTCTACAATCCGGCGACCCACTCCCACGCGGGCCAGCAGTTCATCGGAATGGAACGGTTTCGTGAGGTAGTCATCCGCGCCAGCCGCCAGCCCTGTCACAAGCTTATCCTTGTCAGTGTTTCCCGTGAGGATGTTGAGGTAGGTGTACGGTTGACGAGACTGTTTGCGGATATGCTCGCAAAGCTCAATGCCGCTGAGGTCCGGCATCATCCAGTCCGTAATCACTAGAGGAGGCTGATGTTCGGAGAAAAGGTCAATGGCTTCGCGGCCGCTTTTTGCAAACAGCAACACGTACTGCTTTTTAGATAGAGTGTGCTCGACGAGTTTACGGTAAATTCGTGAATCGTCGGCTACGAGCACTTTAAAGTCGCGCGCAGCGGCGGATGGCTCATCTTTGAATTCTCTCATCTTGATTTTCGGTCCAGTTCCGCCGCTCGGTCTTCTTTAATGGAATGAATTGCAAAGCCTATGGGATGGATAACTTCGTAATCTAAGATAACTGAATTGTTGGGCTTGGCCTACACTAATGCTGCCTCGTGTATCCAGGACTCAAGCAGAGAGGCGCAGCCCGACTCGAGGGCAATGAATTTCACGCCCATCCCCATGTTGGGGTGCGAATGGGCCACCGCCCCCCCCGGCGGCGAAGACCTGGCCTTGATAAGTGATTTGAATGTTGATGACAGTGCCCGAGGGCAGCGGGTCGAGTGTGTCCAGGAAACAACCGTTGGAGCCGAGGTCGCTTGCCGAGGCCTTGCTTCGCGCGCCGGAGGTTAGCTCGGTCAACTCCGCGGATGCGAAAAATGGATAGCGGCGAGCCCCGCGGCGCTCGGATTCCATTTACTTCGCCGCCTGCGGGCGCAAGAGGGCAAAGGAGCGCAAATCTTTACGTTCGGCAACCGCGCCATTAGACCTGGTAAGCAACGGTTATTTCGCCTCAAGAGGATTGTGTTTTCGCGCTTTCATCGCGTACATCGCAACGTCGGCTGCGCGCAAGAGAGCCTCAATTCTTTCACCATCGCGAGGATAAACGGCAACGCCAATGCTGACGGAAAGCTTTGGTCCGATGCCATCATTGGCGATGCTGTTGCAGATACGTTCCGCCACCTGATTGGCAGCCTCCGCGCCTGTTTCCGGTAAGACCACAGCAAACTCGTCGCCGCCGTAGCGTGCCGCAGTATCGATGTCCCTGCAGAAGCTCAAAACATCGGCCACCCGGCAGAGTGCATGGCTTCCCGTCATGTGACCATAGCTGTCGTTGATTTTCTTCAATCCATCCAGGTCAAAGAGCAACACGGCAAACTCCCGCCCGGTGCGTTCGGAACGCTTGATTTCCATATCCAGGACTTCTGCAAGTTGGCGGTAGTTGGCCAATCCTGTGAGCGGGTCGCGAGCCGCCTGCTGACGCAGATGATCCTCCAACTGGCGCTGTTTGGTGACATTTTCCGTGATGATTTCATAGGACTCCAACTCACCTTGCTCCCCCATCACTTCTTGTCCGCTCAGACGGACCTTCAGGGGTGTGCCGTCCTTTCGCTTCCAATCGATTTCGATGGGATCGACCGAACCTTGAGAGTCTGGCTGTCCCAACAATTGGGCGCGCTTGCCGAGATCTTGAATCAGTCCACTGGCGAGGTTTACCGCCTGGAGTTCCTCTTTTGAAGGATAACCGAGCATCTTTACCATGGCGTCGTTCACTTCGAGAAACTGGCCGTCGAGACTGCAGCGGCAAATGCCGAAGCTTAGATTTCCCGCCAAAGCGCGGTAACGGGCTTCCGAGTGCCGCAAGCCGCTCTCGGCCCGATCGCGTTCATCGCGCAATGTTTTCTCATCCAGAGCCCGACGGATGGCTACGGGAAGATGACCAATGTGATCCATTTCAATACAGTCGTAGGCACCTCTTGAGACGAGCTCCGCAACGGACTCACGTTGCACGGTGCCACTGACGAAGATAAGGGGGATTTGCCTCTTCGATGCGTGCAGGAGTTCCAGAGCCTGGGTTTCCTGCCAATGAGGGCTGGGGTACTCGGCGACAACTAGATCGTAGGAGTGCGAGCCCAGCCGATCGCTAAATTCCTCAGGAGTTACAACGATCTCCGCAGTGACGGTGAAATGCACTTCGTCGAGTTCCAGCAGGCAGCGCTCTACTGCGTTTGTGTGACTGTGAACAAAAAGGATGTGCAAAGGCGGATGCCGGCCTTCGGATCCGGTGGGGGTATCCCGCTTGAGGCGAGGCTGGGGGGTCGACGCCATGGGAAACTCGGGAAAATCTACGGGAGCCAGTCCTTCCCTACGCCAAGCTGGCTCCCGAGAATGTACGTCTCTTAGCACTTGAACCTTATAACGCGAGGGTATTAGCGTCTGTTCACTATTGCACAGGTCTCAGAAGAATGTTAACTCTTACAGCACAGGAATGGCGCACTAATAAGGCCGCACTGAAGGGCACGCCCGTTCGATAGCCGGTGGCGGGCACAGAAAAGACGGAGGATGGCGCGATGACCTTTGACCTGGTCTAGTAAAGAGTCGTGCGCGGGAGCTAGGAAACCTTTTTCGCTTCGAAGGTTTGGGAGCCGGCGTGGAGGGTCAGGCCGGTGATGGCGCCTGCGGCGTCTTTGTGGAAGGTGAACGTAACGTCGCTGGAGAGGACGAAGAATTGGGTGGGGGATTCGGGGAGGAGTTCCTGAGGATCGGGGCCGAAGGGCTCGGCTTCTACGAAGAGGCCGGTGGGCTTGCTGGTGATGGTTAGTTTGCCGACATCGGGGATTTCGTAAGTGCCGGGATACGTGGCGAAGGTGGCGGGATTTGTTTTGATTAGGACGTGCTCGGCGGGATGGTAATCAGGCCAGCCGTATTCTTTGGCGACGGCGCGGAAGATTTCCTGGGTGAGTTCGCCGCCGCTGTCGGAATTGGTCATGACGGCGAAACCTTGGCCGGAGTCGGTGTAGGTTTCGATGTTGCAGCGAAAGCCTTCGTTGGCGCCGCCATGACCGAAATGCGGTTTGTCGCCGGCATTTTCCAAGCCGAAGCCTAGGCCCCACGTGCCCATTTGGCGAGTTAGCATCTGGCGGGCCATGTTTTGCGAAAGAATTTTCGAGGATTTTCCGGCGTATTCGTTTTGGACTTCGATGGCTAAGCGGGCGAGGTCGGAGGGAGAGGTCCAGAGGCCAGCCGGGGCCATTTCGGGATAGGTGTGCGCGCCGCCTTTTACGGGGTCGCCGTTGCTGCGATAGGGAGTGGCGGCTTCTGGGGCGCGATTTTTTGGGAGAGGCTGCTCGTAGGTGCTGTGGGTCATTCCGGCGGGGCCGAGAACCAAGTCGCTCATGATTTGCTGGAAGGGCTTGCCGGTGACGTCGGAGAGAAGCGTTTGCAGAACTACGTAACCACCGCCGGAATAGCGCCAGAGCGTGCCGGGGACGACGTCGACGCGGATGGGTTCGGTGTTGGCGGGCTTTTCTCCATTGAGGATTTGCACGGCGGTGGGGACGGGTTCGTCGGAGGCGTAGCCGGGGAAGCCGTGGACGGTGAGGCCAGCGCTGTGGCTGAGGATGCGGCGGATGGTGACTTTTTCTTTTGCGGTGAAGGCGTTGTCAGGGACTTTCCAAGTGGTGAGCTTGACGTTGATGTCTTCGTCGAGAGAGAGTTTGCCGTTTTGCACGAGGCGGAGCGCGGCTAGTGCGGCGACGGGCTTGCTGATGGAGGCGGCCTGGAAAAGCGTGTCGGGAGTGACGGATTTTTTGGCGGCGACGTCGGCGAGGCCGTAGGCGCGGGTCCAAAGGATTTGACCGTGATCGAAGAAGGCGACGCTGACACCGGGGACTTTGTGGTAGGCCATGCGGTCGGCAATGGTCATTGACGATTGTGGAGGCTGGCCTTTGATGACGACGGCGGGGAGGAGGCCGTTTTCTATGCGTGAGATGCGGGCGGCGAGGGCGGGATCGGGTGCTTGCGCGGCGGAGGATGTTGGGTCAGGGACGATGGTGATGGAGGAATTGTCAGCAGACAACTTGAATGAAACGAAGTACGAGCCGCAGGCGCAGGCTGAGAGCAACGCGAGCGCGGCGGTCAGAAGAAGCAGCACTTTCCTCGTCGTTAATCTCAAAGTCTTTGATTTCATAGTGGTTCTCATGGGCGAAAATCGTACCACTTTTGGATGCGAGATGAGTCGTTTGGTTCGATGATGGCTCGGCAAAGCGGGGTTGTGGACCGTTCGCTATTTGCGGAAGAAATCGATGAGGAGTTCGGAGACGCGGGCGGGTTCTTCGTGCTGGAGCCAGTGAGAGGCGTTGGCGAGGGTGTAGAGTTCGGCGGAGTCGCAGTAGCGCAGGCTGTCGTGGGCCATGGCGGAGAGGAGGAATGCGTCGCGCTCGCCCCAGAGGATGCGCGTGGGGACGTGGACGGTGGAGTCGGGAAATTTGGTGCGATAGCGGAACGCGGCGCGGTACCAATTAATCATGGCGGTTAGCGCGCCGGGTTGCGACCATGCGGTGCGGTATTGTGCGAGATCTTCGGCGGAGAAAGTGCCGGGGAGGCTGGAGCGGACCAGTGAGCGGACGCCGAAGCGGAAATCGAAAGCTGAGAATGCGGCTTCGGGTAGCCAGGGGAGTTGGAAGAAAAACATGTACCAATTGCGACGAAGCTGGCGGCGGTTTGTGTTTAGGTAGCGGCGCATGACGCTGGGGTGAGGGACATTGAGGGTAGCGAGTTTGGCGACGCGCCGCGGGTGGAGGAGGGCAACGCACCAGGCGACGGCGGCACCCCAGTCGTGGCCGGCCAGGAAGATGCGATCTTGGCCGAGTTGGTCGGCAATGGCGAGGACGTCAGAGGTGAGTTGGGAGAGCGCGTAGGAAGCGGCGCCTCGAGGTTTGCTGCTTTTGTTGTAACCGCGCTGGTCGGGAACGATGACGCGGAAACCGGCGGAGGAGAGAGGCTCGATTTGTTGGCGCCAGGAATACCAGAATTCGGGGAAGCCGTGGAGGAGGACGACGACCGGGCCGTCGAGAGGGCCGGAGGCGACGGCGTGGAGCTCGATGGGGCCGTTGTGAAAGCTCAGGTGTTCGAGAGCGATTGGCACAGCGGAGAGTTTATCTTGAAGTGTCGCGGAATTTGCATTGCGCAAAAGGGCGGGGCAAGCCCCGCGCCCTACAGCCTTGGGCGGGGTTGGTCAGGTGATGGAAGTGGTTTCGAGGCCGTAGGTGGTGACGTACACGGCGGTGGCTGCGATTTCCGAGACGCGTGCTTCGGAATCCTCGTGAGCGACGGCGGTGTGGGGTTCGGCGGAGGATTCTGGGGACAGAGCGCCGATAGCTTGATTGCGGCCGGCGTTCTTGGCTTTGTAGAGGGCGCGGTCAGCTAGAGCGAGGACCTCTTCGTAGCTAAGGTCGACGGGGGAAGCCATGTTCCAGGGGAAGGCGGCCCAGCCAATCGAGACGGTGCGATGCAGAGAAAGTCCGGCGCCTTTGACTTTGAAAGGCTCGCCAGCAACGGCGGAGAGAACACGGGCGGCGAGCGTAGCGGCTTCTTTGCGTTCGCAAAAACGGGAGACGACCAGGAACTCTTCGCCACCCCAGCGGACGAGGACATCGGAATAGCGAATGGCGGAGCTGATGCGGGTGGTCAAGTCGATGAGCATTTGATCGCCGGCGTCGTGGCCGAAGCGGTCATTAATTTCCTTGAAATGATCCGCGTCGATCAAATAGAAAATGATGTCGCGATTGCGGCGGCTACGCGTGGGATCGGGCGAAGAGTAGGCGCGTACGGCCTGGCTGACGTCGCTCTGGATGGTGGCCTGGAAAAAACGGCGGTTGCGGGCGGAGGTGAGGGGATCGGTGAGAGACATTTCTTCGAGCTCTTTGTTCGCTTGGGCGAGGGCTTCGCTGCGTTCGGCGACGGCTTGTTCGAGGCGGAGACGCTCGCTTTGCAGCTTGCGCGTACGATAATTCGCGAGGTAATAGAGGGCGAAGACGGCGAGCAGAATAGCGAAACCGCGCGAGTACCAACGCTGCCACCATGCGGGAATTACCCGGAAGGAAAATTCGGCGGGGAAACTGAGAGTGCCGCGGGCGGAGCGGCAAGATACGGTGAAGCTGTAGTCGCCCGGAGGAAGAGCGGGATAGCGTGCTTCGCGGCCAGAGGTTTCGTTGGGTTCACTTTCGAGACCTGCGAGACGATAGGAGCAGCGGACACTTTCCGGGTCGCGGTAAGTTAGAGCCGCGAAATCCACGCGAAAAGTATTGTCGCTACGCGGAGCTTCGGGACTACGTTCGCGGACGCGGTCGCGCAAACCGAGCTGTGCGGAGGTAATCACGACGCGGGGCGGAAGCTCGACCCGTTCGTCCGCCGAGATGGGACTGTAGCGGGCGAGACCGCCGCTGGTCCCGAAGAGCAAGGTGCCGTCCTCTTCGGCGAAAAAGGCTTGTTCACTGAGATCGTTCCAAATGAGGCCATCGGCTTGGGTGTAGCGCAGAGTGTGGCCGTTGCGAAAAAACTCGGTAAGGCCAAATGCGCCTCCAGCCCAGATGTTGCCTTCGTGATCGGCACCGAGCATGTAGACGTCAAGAGACGGCAGGCCGTCCGCCAAACCAAAGTGAGTGATTTGCGGTTTGCCGTCCACGAGACGCAGGCAACTGAGGCCCAAAGCGTCGGAATAGCGGAACCAGATTTCCTCGCCGCTAACGGCGGCGGCTTCAACAACAGCGTCCTGTCGCAAACCATCGGCAGCGGTGAAGTGCCGCCACTGCTTGCCATCGAAGCGGGAGACGCCTGTCCCTCCAACCGCCCAGAGAACCCCGTCTGGGCCCGACGCGAAGCGGCGTATGCCCTCGTGAATTTCAGGAGGCAGAGGCACATCGACAAATTGAAATGGGCGTTGCGTAATACGGGCCGCTTTGAGGTAGTGTGCATTCGCGATCCAGATGCGTCCGTCTGGGCCGAGGTGAATGCCGGTGGGAACCGGATCGGGAGTCGGGATTTTTTCGGGGCTAAGAGTAGCCGGGTCGAAACGCGTGAGACCGCCTGGGTAGCAAAGGACCCAGACCGCGCCGTCGGGCGCGAGAACCATTTCGCGAGCCAGGGTGCCGTTCAGGCCGTCTTTCGATTTCCAGATGCGCCAGCGATTCGCCTGGGGATCCCACATAGCGACGCCATTATTGGTGCCGAGCCAAAGGCGCTTATGGCTGTCGCGCAATTCAGACCAGACAACGTTGTCGGGCAAGCCTTCGGCCTGCGTCCAACTGGACCAAGTTTTGCGGCCGATCCAGCGTTGAATGCCGGCGCCGCCGAGGCCAATCCAATAGGCGCCCTCGCGATCCTCGGTGATGGCAAAAGTGGCGTTGACGGCCATGCCGCGGCTTTGGTCAATGACTTCCCACTGTCCGGAGACACGGCGATAGAGGCCGGCAGCCGTGGGGATCATGAGATTGCCCGCGCGATCGAGGGAGGCCGAGCCATAGTCGTTGGCGGGGGGAAGGTCCGGAAGCTCCAGGACGAAGCGAGTCGAGCCTGGGTTCAGGCGATATAGGTGGGCCGAAGTGCGAACCCAGAGGATTTTCTCGAAGTCCTGGAGAATGCTGATCACTTGCTCGCGAGGGAGGCCGCTTTGCGCGGGGAACATGTGAACGTGATCCTGCGAATCAAGCCAGCCGACGCGGTGGCCGGAGGCGAACCAGATGCGGCCTTCGGAGGTAATGCTGACCGCCTCCACTTCCAGACTGGGCAGACCTTCGGAAAGGGACCACAGGCGGAAGTCGTTGGGGCGGTCCGGATCGACGCGCAGAAGGCCACCTTCGGTGGCGAGATAGACTTTGCCCCAGGAATCGAGGGCCAGAGCGGATGGGCGATGAAAAGAACTGTAGACCTTGGCGAGGGGCAGTTGGTGAAGGGCACCGCCTTCCATATAAGAGATGCCCCGCGAAGTGACAATCCAAATTCGGCCAGTGGGAGCCAGAACGAGCTGGCCAACATTGGTACTGGGAAGGCCCTGCTCGAGGCCGAACCGCAGAATATGGTTCCCGTCGAAGCGAAGCAGGCCGTCGGGAGTGCCTATCCAGATGAAGCCTTCCTGGTCCTGCAGGATGCAGGCCGGTGTAAGAGTGTTCAGACCGAAGTTTTCGCCGACGCGCTGAAAGACATAATGCGGCTTGCGGGGCAAAGAAAGCGCAGGCGTCTCGGTGGGCTTTGCCTTAGCGGCAAGAGAACCGAGAGCCAAGATTGCCAGGATGACCACGAAAAAGGCGGCGGAAGTCTTGCTCCGCATGAACACTCCGGGAAATGCAGTCGAAATAGTTTAGCGTAGGGGCAGGGGGGACGGGGGGAGTGGTCCCAAAACGATAATGGCGGATTGTGAGGATGTTTCGAGGCGAGGAAGGCGTCTTGTTCTGTCGTGCCCTTCGGATGGGATGGAACGCGGCGGGATGGCTCTTTGACATGACGCCGGAGCCACCAAGGCGCCGATGTCGCCTTCAGACATCCCGCGGCAGCCGCGAGCCTCGCCAGCAGCGACGCCGCGCGCTAATGTGCACTCGGCAACGGTGTTTTCCTATTGCTGCAGAATCACGAAGAATGCGTTCCTATTATTTTGCTCCGCTACGAAGATCTGAGTTCTACTCCTTTACAAGTAAGTGCCGAAAAGATTACTCGCCATTCATAGAATTTTCTCTGCCGTTCAACAAATCTCGTTCCGAGAGCCGCGGCGCGGGTGGCCATCTTCGATCGGACGCCTATTTTGCGAAGCGAAAACTGAGGCAGTCCCGAGTTCTAGAAGCCGGGGGCGCCGGTGGCGGCGGGGCGCATTTCTGGGGCGTTGACACCAAAGCGGAGATGCGCGAAATAGGGTTGGCCGAGGGACATTAGCCCCGTGTAGAGATAACCCCAGACGAAGAGAAGCAGGAACGGGATGGTCGCGTAATTTTCGTTGGTGATGGCGTAGACGACGGTGCCAGCGAAATAGAGACCGAGGAGGACTTCGGCGTAGGGCATCCAGCCGGCTTTGTTTTTGTATTTTTTCGCGACGAAGGTTCCTTTTTTGCCCTCGATATTGAATTTGGGTGTGCGAGCAAACTCGCTTTTCTTGCCAACGATTGCTTCCAGGACAGCTTGCGCGTTGCGAACGGAAATGCCGATGCCGGTAGCCATGACGAAGGGCATATAAAGAAATGTGCGCCACCAATTTTTGGGGCGAAGCTCGCGTTGCGCCACGATGTAGAAGCTGGAGATGGAGCAGGTGGACGCCAGGAAAAGAGGCAGGTCGACGACGAGCATCTGGAACCAGCCTTGATAGAAGCGGACGATCATGGCCGGGAGAAGCATCGCCGAAAAAAGGACCATCAGCGGGTAACTGATGTTGGCGGTGAGATGGAAGAACGCTTCGGCTTTGACGTGCCAGGGCGCGTCGGATCTCATCACGCGCGGGAGGATTTTTTTTGCGGTCTGCATGAGCCCCTTGGCCCAGCGGGCTTGCTGGGCTTTGAAGCCGTTCATGTCGACAGGCAACTCGGAAGCGCATTCGATTTGCGGGAGGTACAAAAACTTCCAGCCTTTGAGCTGCGCGCGATAGGAAAGATCGGTGTCTTCGGTGAGCGTGTCGTGTTCCCAGCCGCCAGCCTCTTCAATGGCTTGGCGGCGCCAGACGCCTGCGGTGCCGTTGAAATTGAAAAAAGTTCCGCGGCGGGAGCGCGCGCCGTGTTCGACCACGAAGTGGCCGTCGAGGAGGATGGTTTCTACCTGCGTGAGAAGGGAATAGTCGCGGTTGAGGTAGGTCCAGCGGGTTTGTACCATGCCGATTCTGGGGCCGTCGGCGGGGTCAACAAAATATGGAATGGTGCGACGCAGAAAATCGGGTTCGGGAATGAAATCGGCGTCGAAGATGGCGATGAATTCGCCCTGCGAAGTCTTCAGACCGTTTTCGAGGGCGCCAGCTTTGTAGCCTTCGCGATTGGTGCGGTGGATGTAGACGATGGGCATGCCCTGCGCGGCGTGGCGTTCGACGCACGCGCTAGCGACTTGGCAAGTCTCGTCGGTGGAATCGTCAAGAACTTGAAGGTCGAGCAGCTCGCGCGGGTAATCGAAGCGGGATACGGCTTCGACGAGGCGTTCGATCACATAGCGCTCATTGAAAATAGGAAGCTGGACGGTGACGCGGGGCCAAGTTTTAACTTCGGGGGGAGGGCCGGGAACGTTTTTCGAATAGACGTAATAGTCGTAGACGAGCCAATAGCGGTGGAAGCCATAGGCCGCGAGAACGAAGAGTACGAGGAAATAGGGAATCATCATCGCCAGGTCGAAGGCATTGGCGTGATAAACGCTCGTGAAGGTGCGGTCCGTCAGCTTGTGCCAGTAATGGCTGAGGGATGTTTGCGTCGCGAGAAGCGTTGCGATGGGGAGAAGGGTTTGCACCATGGAAACAATTTCCGTTGCTCGCTGATTATGCGCTTCCGCTCTATGGTCGACAGATGATTATAAGGCGGAAGCAGCGACATGCAAAGGCGGGAAGAGAGTCTTAATAAGGTCGAGCCCGCCGCCCGTTTCTCAAACCCAGCAAAGGCACCCTGCCTCTAGTGCTTTCCTATTATTGATGACCTTATTTTTCCCCGCTAGAGTGGCCGACACGCCGCACGGGGACTCGCCGAGGGGTGTCGGAGCAGGGGTTCCCTGAATCCCACAGGGTTGCGAGATCTGCTCCGAATGGATCCTTCAAGGGGGATAACTCAGTGGAAAAACTTTTCGCTTTATTTCTTTTCTTGGGGCTTGCGCTGCCCGCGTCTGGCCAGAGCAATTATGGGACGGTTACAGGCACGGTGATGGACGCACAACATTTGGCAATTGCGGGAGCCACAGTCCAGCTTACAGCGGCAAGCACAAGCGCGATCCGCCGCGCCGTGACGGACCAACACGGACTCTTCAACGTTCCAGCGCTTCTGCCGGATGATTATGAAGTAAGAATCGAGGCGTCTGGTTTTGCGACCGAGACGCGATCGCTGCGGTTGGAGGTCGGACAGAAAACAGCCCTTGAAATCCGTTTGAAAGTCGGCAGTGTCGCGCAGGGCGTGAAAGTCACTGCCACCAGCGAGGTCTTGCGTACGACCGATGCCAGCGTCGGGGAAGTCGTCGAGCCGCAATCCATTCACGAGCTGCCGCTCAACGGACGGATGTTGATTGATCTGGTCCTCACCGTTCCCGGCGCCCATGTGGGATTTGGCGCACAAACCGGATCCACGAATCCTCTCTACTGGCGCCCAGGGCAAAGGTCCGCAGTGGTCATAGGCGGCAGCCGGCCGAACGCGAACTTTTTCTTGCTCGATGGCGCCACGAATACGGATCCCACATTTAATACCCAAAATTTGAGTCCAGCTCCCGACGCGGTAAGAGAATTTCAAGTGGAAACAAGCAGTTACACTGCGGATATGGGAGGCGCCGGCGGCGGCCAGATCAACATCGTCACTCATTCCGGGTCGAGCCAATTTCATGGAACAGTTTACGAATTTCTTCGCAACGGGGCGATGGATGCGAGCACGTTTGCGTCCATGGGAAACAATCACCTGGTGCAAAACAATTTCGGAGCTTCCATTGGCGGCCCGCTCTTTGGGAAGAAAACGTTTTTCTTTCTTAATTATGAAGGACTGCGGCTCGCGCAAGCGGACGCTCAGATCCTGACCGTGCCGACACAGGCTGAAATCCAGGGCGACTTCAGCATGAGCAACGTCAAAATCTATGACCCAACCACTGCGGTTAAGAATCCGAATTACAATCCGAGCCTGCCGACGGGCCCAGCCAACTTCCCGTATACGCGCAGCCAGTTCCTCAACAATCAAATTCCGACGAACAGGATCAATCCGCTGCTCGAAGCCTTTCTGCTGCAATACCTGCCCCAGCCAAACATGATGATGACGCCGGGACAGCCGGACTCGAACAATTATCTCGACGTGCGCAACGAATCGCATTTCCAGAATCAGGGAACGGCCCGCGTGGATCATAACTTTTCGAACGGCGACACGCTGCTGGTACGCTACTCGGCCGGTGGCGAAAATGGATTCTCTCCGAGCAGCGGGGTAACCTCCACGACGGAAAATCTTCCCGGTTTCGGCGTGAATTTCAACAATCTGTCCCAGCAGGGAGTGGGCTCGTGGAATCACATTTTTTCAAGCAACAAAGTCAATACCGTCTCGGTCGCGGTTTCGCGTCTCTCCATGGACCGCACGTCACAGAATGACGGGGTGAACGACATCGTTAGCCAGCTAGGCATACAGGGTATCGGTTTTGGCGGAAAGAACGCGTGGGGCGCCCCGTGGTTTGCAGCGCAAGGGTATACGGGGATTGGCGACACGTTTGCTGCGACACCCATGCATGCCTGGGACACGACGGTTGAAGTCCGGGACACCTATTCTTGGCAACGGGGACGCCACGGGATAAAATTTGGCGGGGACATTCACCGTTATTTCTGGCCCATGTGGGGATTCTTCCAGAATCGCGGCTACTACCAATACACGAATGGCTACACAACGGAGTTCGGGTTCAATGATGGCAGCGGTTCCGGGCTGGCGAGCATGCTCCTGAGCCTCCCCACGGTCAAGCAACGGCAGGCGGGAATCCCTCAAATGGATTTACGCGCATGGGGAATGTCGGGCTTCGCCGAAGACAGCTGGAGGCTCACGTCGACGACCACGCTCAACTTTGGTCTTCGCTACGAGTATTCGAGTCCTCTCTACGATACGGAGAACACTAACTCGAATCTGATTTTTCAGCATGGGACACCTTCCGCTTTTGTTGGCGGCGAGCTCGGATACCCGAAGGGGCTGATGTACGCCAACAAGCACAACTTTGCGCCACGGTTCGGGATCGCGAAGAATCTTCCCGGCCGCAGACTTGTTTTTCGCGCGGCCTACGGAATTTTCTATACGCCTGTGGATTTAAATACGTGGTGCAACCAGCGGCACAACGTGCCGTACGTCTTCCCGGAAACGCAGCAAGCGGATAACTTCACTCCTCCCGCCTCGCTTTTTACCAATGGATTGAATTTCGGTACGCCCGTGCTGGGAACGGGAGCACTGACTCCCACGACAGTGAGTTTCACTGCCTTCGATCCTCATTCTCCGGCACAGTATGTTCAGCAGTGGAATGGTTCCGTAGGGAGAAGTTTCGGGCAGAACACTTCCGTTGAAATCGGTTACCTGGGCTCTCGCGGGTTTCACCTGCAGCGCGCGCACTTGATCAATAACACTCTGCCCGGGCCCGGCCCTCTTGGGCCGCGTCGCCCGTTCAAGACGATCACCTTCGTGCCAAACACGGTGTTGACGTCGAGCAGTACCAACGCCGTTGTGCAAAGCCTGACATTCCCGGTCAGCACCATCAACCTGCTGGAAAACTCCGCGCAGAGCTGGTACGACGCGGGCTACATAAACGTGCGCCGCCGGTATTCTCACGGGGTCAGCCTTCTAGCCAACTTTACTTTTGCCAAGAATCTAACCAACGCCCCTGACTTCCGTTCGGCCATGGACGAGTCCACCATTCCGCAAAACAACAAGAATCTAAATGCGGAAAAGGGGCCGGCGTGCGACGTCCGGCATCGGTTCGCACTCAGCAGCGTGTACGACATTCCCGCCTACCGGCATGCGGCGTGGACACAGTGGGTAACACAAAACTGGCATTTCTCGACCATCTATCAGGTTCAATCCGGAATGCCGTTTACCATCTCCGTGTTTGGCGATACCGCGAATTCGGGGACTGTTCTCGGCGAGAATCCCATCCGGGCCAATGCTACGGGTCAGCCAATTTTCGGCGCAGGAACGCGCACCGCGGCGGAGTGGTTTAACCCCGGAGCATTCGCCGCCCCACCTGCCTATACCTATGGCAACGTTGGCAGGAACTCCGTGTATGGTCCACCCTTGCAGACGATGGATCTTGCCGTGGGACGCACGTTTCGCTTGGCCGAAAATGCTAATTTCCAGTTCCGTGCGGAAGCGTTTAACGCGCTGAACAAGGTGAACCTGGGCACACCGAACCGCTATGTGAACGAGCCGCAATTCGGAACGATCACCATGGCCATGACGTCAGGGCGCGAAATCCAACTGAGCGCGAGGATTTCGTTCTAGCGGTTATTTGATAAACTCACTGCGCGCACAGGCGAAAGGTCGGCAGATGGGCCTTCCTAACAGCCCCCCTCCCTGGTTTTGATAAGTGTTGATTGTAAAGGACTTAGTATTTCTATAACTCATTTGGAATCAACACTGTGGAGCATGTTGCAAGTCTTGATTCTAAAGAGCTTGCGCGCAGTAAAGCAGCGCAAATGCCCGGTGTTTCGTAAGTTGCAAATAGAAGGCTTAGGGGGAAAAGCCGAGCATGCTTCTGAAAGCAGAAACGCCAATCAAGAGCTCAGCGTTCCAGGGTACGAGGCACAGTATTACCTAAAGAGTATAGTACGCTGGTAACCGTTCTTCGTCAAGAGGGAAAAACGGTACGTGAGTTATCTCTCCGATAACGGCGCCGGCCGTGTCAAGAGTGTTTTGATTTTGTTTTAATTGATTGAGTCCTTTTTTCCTAGTTAGGCACGCCCATGCGATTGCGCGGATGCGCTGTTTTGCTGGACGGCAACCGCTCCGTTCGGCAGGTCATTACTGATTGATCTCGAGGAAATCCCAAAGCAGAGGGTATAGGATTGTTTGGACCGAAGAGCCTGCGACTTGGACGTATAACGCATAAAACTGGTTTTCCATGAGTAGGACAAATCGCTAGAACTGTTGGAAACTTAAGGAAGGGCGACTGTTCACTTTTGCGCAGTAAGGTTCTTTGCCAGCCGCTTAGAATAAGGTATCAGAAAACGGCCGTCCGCCCTGAACAGGGGAGCCTTTGAAATGAAACGTAACCGATTCTCCGGATTAGGGAAAATTTGGGTAGCGGCAGTCCTAGCAACTTGCGGGGCCGCCTTTACCAGCGGCGGCCTGCAAACTGAAAACAGCAAGACTCCGGTCTTGGCTCCCGGTAAACATTTTGAGCGCGTACTGATCATCGTCCTGGAAAACCAAAACTATTCTTCATCGATGAGCAATGAGTTTTTAGCGAAACTGGCGACCAAGGGAACCAGTTTCACAAATTTCAAAAACCTCTATCATCCGTCCTACCCGAATTACCTCGCCATGATTGCCGGCAGTTATTTTGGGACGCGCAGTGACCACCAAATAAGCTTCCCCGACGACCCTGAACATAGAACCATTGGTGATTTACTCGATTGGAAGAATTACGCAGAAAACTATCCCTTCGACGTACAACCTTATCTTGACGCTTCTAAAGGGAAATATGCCCGCAAGCATGTACCGTTCTTGAGTTTTGAGAGAATTCAAAAGGAAAGCTATCGCAACGTAGTGTCCGTCGACACGAAAGATCCTCACAATGCGTTCGTGGCGGAAGTCGAAATGTTCAAAAAAGACCCGAAGAAATTCCCTCTGCCTCGATATATGTTCTATACCCCCAACCTTGACGACGACGGACACGACCCTTTCTATAACTCCGGGAAGGGGCTGCAAAAGGGTTCGCACTGGCTGGAAACTTTCTTCGGGACATGGTTTCCCTGGGATCAGAAAGAGATGAAGGGGACTCTCGTCGTAGTCACTTACGACGAATCCGAGGGGAATGAGAAGGACGATCGGATCTATACGGTATTCCTCGGAGACATGGTAAAAAATAAGACGGTAGACAAAGAATACAATCACTATAGCGTGCTAAGAACGATTGAGGATAACTTTAATTTGCCTCAGTTGAATTCCGGGGATGCGAACGCGGCGCCTATTACAGAAGCCTGGAAGTAATGCGAGATTTTGCCTGGAGATTGTCCGAGGTGGCCGGCGCTCGACAAACTCTGATTTCGGAATTGCAAAAAACGCGGTTTGTCAGCCCCCATCGCCACCTGGTCTGGATACGCCCGCAGCCGTAATCGGAAACTGACCCACTACCGAAAAAACCGGTTGAAAACTCGGAGCTCTGCTGCCCATAGATAGGGGACAGCGATGCATTCGTGCGAAGATTCGTCGCCACGGTTACGGAATGAGGACGATTTTTCCGGCGGCCCCGGGCTCGAGGATTTCTTTGTGGGCGCGGGCGGTTTCGGAGAGGGGAAGTTCTTTGCCGATGACGGGGCGAAGCGTGCCATTTTCGAGGCCAGCGATAATACCGGCGTGGACATCGGCCTCTTCGGCAGCGGTGAGGGCCCAAAGGGTAAAGCCTCGAACCGAGCCGCGGCGGCTCATGAGGTCGCGAGGGTTGATAGTGATTTCGCCGCGGTTGCCGATGACGATGACGCGGCCGTTGGTGGCCAAGAGTTTCATGTCGTGGGCGAGATTCATATTGGCAAGCATTTCGAGAATGATGTTCACTCCGAGGCCGGAGGTGGCTTTCATAATTTCATCGAGATAGCCGGGCTTGCTGTGATCGAAGACTTGGTGAGCGCCTTCGCGAGTGGCGAGATCCAAGCCTTTCTGGCTGCTCGCAGTACCGAAGACGGTAAGGCCCGCGGCACGGGCGATTTGGACTCCAGCGATTCCGACACCGCCGCTGGCGCCGTGAATCAAAACAGTCTCCGACGCGTGAGCTTGCGCGGAGTGATAAAGAGCATGGTAGGCGGTTGCGTAGGGGACCCAGACTCCTGCACCTTGGCTGAAGCTGGCCTTTTCGGGAAGCCGGTGGACCTGGCTTTCGAGGGCGATGGCGTATTCGGCGTAGGCCCCGGTTACGGTCTTCGCCACGTAGACACGGTCGCCGGGCTTTACTTTCGTGGTGCCAGAACCGACGGCCTCTACGGTACCGGCGCCATCAGAGCCGGGCGTGTATGGCAGCGGAGGCTTGATGGCGTAAGTGCCGTTGCGCATGTAGGTGTCGTAGGGATTCACGCCTGCGGCATGGACGCGCACGAGCACTTGTCCAGCGGCGGGTTTGGGTGTGGGGATTTCTTCCAGCTTCAGGACTTCGGGTCCGCCAAATTCGTGGACTACTATGGCTTTCATTCTATGGCCTCCGATTCTTGCAAAGCTCGATCTGACACCGCTTGCGGTTTTGCTTCGCATTGGATTGCGAAATTCTAGTTGAAGACGGGCACGGCGTGCCCTGCCCCTACGAGGCGAAAACGCGGGTGTGCCCCCCCGCGAGTTTCCTAAAAATGATCGTCGGCGTGCGCATGGGGCGTTTCCTTTTCCTTTTCGACCAGGCCGACCGACTGGCCCCAGGCCGTGGTTTGCCAGTTGTCTTTACCCTTTTTCTGAGGGATCCACGGGGGAAGCGTTTGATTCAAATAGGCGGCGAGTGCGTGGACGTAAGGCTCGTACATGCGACGAAGCTCGTGGAGGCGGCGGCCGGCTTCCTCGCTATCGTGAAGTTTCAAGCCGTGCTGGGCGAGGATGTCACGGATGTGGCGCAGTTGTTCGGCAGGGAGCCGGTCGTAGGTCAGAGACTCAGGTGCCGTGCCGAAAACCTGGGAAAGATCGGCGACGGCATGGCGCGCGATGGCGAAAGTTAGCTCTGCTTGTTTTTCGCATGCGCCTTCGATGCCGACCATGACTAGTGCGGAAGTATCTAGGATAGCGGTGAGCGAAGCGATCCAGGACTGGTTGTCATGCTGCGAGCGAAAGTAAGCAAGGACGGGATAAGAGAGGTGGCTCTCCATCAACTCGGCGGACCAGCGCTCCCAATCTTTCAGAAGTTCGCGTAAAGCATCCTGACCTTTAGGGTAACTATGGCGGCGGAGTAGTTCTCCGGCGGTGGGAGGTGTGCCCGCGCGGGAATCGAGCAAGGAAATGTCCACTTCGCGTTTTGAGAACGAACCATAGATAAAAGGCAGGTAGCCAATCACCGCCGCGAGAAAGCCAAAACCAAAACCAGCTTCGGTGACCACCAGCGCGCGGGCCAAGCCGGAACGAGGAATGACGTCGCCTAGGCCGAGCGTGAAAAATGTTGTGCCGCTGAGATAAATGTCAGTCAGGAAGCTGGGTTCGCCACCGGTCATGACCACGGCCGAACCGGCCCCGTATTGCATGAGGCCGAAACCGAAGACCAATCCAACAGCCCACACGCCTACGAGAACGAGGAGCGAGAGGGGGCCGTAAAAGCCGAGCAACGCTTCCCGGCCCTTGCGGGACGAGACGAGGCTGGTCGCAAATCTCCAAAATTTCCAGGTGGACCTGTAAAAAAGGCGCGCGAGGCGAAACTTACGGGTGACGCGGCGAGGCAGGATGATGGCCTCGAAAGCGTCCCACAGAACGATCAGAAAGATCGCGAAACCCGCGATGAAGGCGCCTGGAGCTGGAATCATGTGCGGTATTGTACTCGTTTGTTTCCGCCATCGATAAGCGGCAGCAGGATCAGGAGTTGAGGCGCGCGCTGACGCTGATCTCCGCTTTGAAAAGCTTGGAGACGGGGCACCCAGTCTCGGCGGCTTTGACGGCGGCGTCAAATTTGGCTTTGTCCGCGCCCGGAATGGTGGCGAGGAGGTCGAGGTGGCTCTTGGTGATCGAGAAACCGTCGCCCACTTTATCCAAGGTAATGGTGGCGGTGGTCTCCAGCTTTTGCGCGGTCATTCCGGCGCCGCCTAGCTGTGCGGAAAGGGCCATCGTAAAACATCCCGCGTGCGCTGCGGCGAGAAGTTCTTCCGGATTCGTGCCCACGCCGTTTTCAAAGCGCGTGCTGAACGAATATTGCGTTTGTTTGAGGACGCCACTGTCGGTTGAGATAGAGCCCTTGCCGTCTTTCAGGCCGCCTTGCCAGACTGCCGATGCTTTGCGTTGCATGATGCCGCTCCTTTTGCGCTATTTGCAGAGACTGTTCGATTCGAATCCCGAGAATTCGATTCACCAGCGCGAGAGAAGGGTATATTGACGCGATGATTGTGTCGAGTCGCGGCGTTGATTTCTCATGAGGGTAAATCTGGAGCAGGTTACCCACCGGCCGTGGTCCCTGCCTGCCGGTGCGTGGATCATGACGCAGACCTGGCACGATCTGCTTTTTGCGCACTGGCCGCTGCCTCCGGCGATCCTGCGTCCGCATGTTCCCCAGCGCCTCGCGATCGACACCTTCGACGGGCAAGGCTGGCTGGGTGTCGTGCCGTTTCGAATGTCCGGCGTACGGCTGCGCGGAACTCCCGCGGTTCCCTGGCTCTCGGCTTTTCCAGAATTGAATGTTCGAACTTATGTCGTTGCGGACGGAAAGCCGGGCGTGTGGTTCTTCAGCCTGGATGCTGGGAATGCCATTGCGGTGGCGATCGCGCGCGCGTGGTTTCATCTGCCGTACTTTCGTGCGCGAATGTGGTGCGAAGAAAGTGATGGCTGGATCCAGTATGGAAGCGAGCGCACCCACCGTGGCGAATCGAGTGGCGTATTGCAGGGACGATATCGTCCCGTTGGCGCGGAATTCATCGCGCAAAGCGGATCACTCGAACACTTCTTGACGGAGCGTTATTGCTTGTATGCGGCGGACGGCGAAGGGAGAATCCTTCGCGGCGAAATTCATCACGCGGCATGGCCACTGCAAGCTGCCGAGGCCGGACTAACGCAAAACACTATGGCGGAGGCCGCCGGTTTCTCCTTGCCGCCCGCGCAGGCGCTTCTTCATTTTGCGAAGCGGCAGGACGTGATGGTGTGGCCGCCGCAGCGTCTAGCGCGCTGATTTTCCTCGGCGTGTTTACCACTTGTGGAAAACAAAAAAAACCGCCATGGCGATGCAACCGAAGCCGGCAGCATGGTTCCACTTTATTTTCTCGCCGAGATACAGGACCGAAAAAACGGAAAAGACCGAGAGAGTAATGACCTCCTGAATGGTCTTGAGTTGTGCAGTGCTGAATTCATACGAGCCGATGCGATTCGCTGGTACCTGGAAGCAGTACTCGAAAAAAGCTATCCCCCAACTGACCAGAATTACTTTCCAGAGAGCCGATGTGCGGTACTTCAAGTGGCCATACCAGGCAAAGGTCATGAAGATGTTTGAAATGGTGAGCAGCATGATCGTTCGCACCGGAGTGGCTCCTTGGTGGTCTCGGATTTGTAGAACACAACACGTTCGTTCGAAAGGGTTGCAAGTCAGCTAGGGGATTTGCGCAGGCCACAGGCCCCGAATATAGACAATGTTTCCGGCCACGCGGTAATAGATGAGCCAGTTTCCCGCATGAAACCAGCGGTGGCGGCGAAATCGCCGTCCTTTAAATCGAACCGGGAACATATACGGAAACCGTTCCAATAGGCGCAGTTTTTCAGCAATGCCGTCCTGTTCTCTTTTGGGCAGGGAGACAAACAAATCCCTCACGGGATCCGCCCAGATGATTTGCCCCCTCACTTCCTTTTCTTGTTGCGAGCGCGCGACATTCGCAGGACCTCGCTGTGGGGAGTGACACGCCCCTCTCTGATGGCTTTATCTGACTCGTCCATCATTTTTTGAAAACCGGGATCAGCTTCAATCTTGTCCAGACGGTCTTCCATGTCAGCGTAGAGCTGAATGGCTTCGCGAACGACCATGCTGCGATTTCCGGCCCGGTAAGAAGCCAGCTCTTCGAGCAATTTGTTGGTGCGCTTGTCGAGTACAAACTGTCGCCGCATTTTGATTTCTCCTGGGGCTACCATAAACGGCCAGTGTGCAGGAGTCAACACCATTCATGAACAGTGTGTACTAGAGCCGACAGGTCCGGCTAGTGGTTGGCTGCGGCCCATCGATGCCTATCGAAATGATCAATCCGCCTGGTTCTAGTGCCGGATTCTGCACACCTGTCTAGGAAACAGTTCAGCCGACTGGACGGGGTCCGATAAAGTCCATGTTGAAGGATTGATTTTACTTTTCTCTTTCGGTCATCGCATTTGGGCCCATTTAAATTGTGGAGGATCACTTGGGGCGGATTGTTAAATACGTTTGTGTGCTGCTCTTGACCTTGGCGTTCCTGGTGCCTGTCGGTTCTGACGGGCAAGGATCCACGGTGCTCGTGGTTACAGGCTCAAGCATGCCGGAGCCGCTATACTCGTTGTGGAACGATGAATATCACAAGCAGCAGCCCGCCGTTCAGGTGCGGTATTTGCCGGAAGGCAGCGGCGCGGGCGCCAGCCGGGTTTTGACGGGCACTGGAGATTTCGCCGGTGGTGACGCTCCAATTCCGGAGAAAGATTTAAAAGCAGCCACAACCAAAGTGGTCGAGCTTCCGACGGTGCTGATTGGAATTGTCGTGGTTTACAATTTGCCCGCCACAACAGGCGAACTGCACCTCTCGGGCCCAGTCCTGGCGAACATATATCTGGGAAAGATCACTGCCTGGAACGATCCGGCGATCGTCAAGCTGAATCCGGATACGAGACTGCCCGCAGTCTCAATCCAGGTGTTGCATCGCTCAGCGGGAAAAGGCTCCAGCTACATCCTCTCTGATTTTTTGTCGAAGGCCAGTCCCGAATTTCTGGCGCGCGTGGGACGCAGCGAATCGCCGAATTGGCCCGTAGGCGCGACCGCCGGCAGGTCGCAGGACATGGCCGAAAAAATTGTGTCGACTTCGGGAGCTATCGGCTACACGGAATTGAATATGGCTGAGAAGGCCTCCCTGCGCATGGCAAGTATCCGAAACGCGGAAGGTGAGTTCGTCCGGCCATCCGCCCGTTCGATCGCCGCTGCCGCCAAAACGCTGACCAGCAAAACAACGGACGATTTTCGCATTTCGCTTACCAATGCGCCCGGGAAAGATAGCTATCCCATCAGCAGCTTTACCTGGTTTTATGTCCCGGCGGTTGCGAAGGATGCTCAGCGTGGCCGCGCCGTCGCAGAGTACTTGAGATGGGTGTACACCAGCGGCGAGAAGATGGCACAGGACCAGGGCTACTCGCCGCTGCCCGAAGAACTCCTTGCGAAAGTAATAGCGAAAGCGGCGACCATTCGCTGAGCAGTTGCCAGAAGTTCTAAACGTTCAAAGTTAGAGAGACGAGGTCTTGCCTCGGCGTTGGCGGAAGCGGCGGCATTTTGGACCGGTCGACGGGACGATAGAGAGTGTCGCGCTCGACGGGGATGCGGCCCGCAGCTCGGATAAGGCGCTCGAGTTCGGCGCGCGGCGTGAACTCGGAAGTCTTCGCGCCGGCGTCGTGGTAAATCTTTTCTTCAACAACCGTCCCATCCAGGTCGTTCGCGCCGAAACGCTGAGCGATCTGCGCCATGCTCGGCGAAAGCATGATCCAGTAGGCCTTGATGTGATCGAAATTATCGAGCAGCAAGCGCGCGACGGCGATGTTGCGAAGGTCGGCATAGCCGGTGGGTTTCGGAATGTGTGAAAGCGCGGTGTTATCGGGATGAAACGCGAGAGGAATGAAGGCCACAAAACCGTGCGTCTCATCTTGCAGCTCGCGCAGCTTAACGAGATGGTCGACGCGCTCCTCCTCCGTCTCCACGTGCCCATAAAGCATGGTGGCGTTGGAGCGAAGGCCCGCTTCGTGCGTTTTCTTAGCGGTGCTCAGCCACATCTGGCCGCTGGTTTTGTGGTCGCAGATTATTTTTCGCACGCGCGGATGAAATATTTCCGCGCCGCCTCCGGGGCAGGAATCGACTCCCGCGTCCTTCATTTTGTGCAACACTTCTTCGATGGAAAGTTTGGCGATGCGCGCGAAGTAATGCACTTCCACCATGGTGAAGGCTTTGATATGCACGGTTGGGCAACGCTGCTTGAGGCCTCGGACCAGTTCCAGGTAGTGATCAAACGTCAGATCCGGGTGCAGGCCGCCGACGATGTGAAACTCCGTCGCCCCTTCGCGCACGCCCTGTTCCGCGCGTTGGTAGATTTCTTCGAGCGCAAAGGTGTAGGCACCGGGCGCGTTCGGATCGCGGCCGAAAGCGCAAAGCTTGCAATGCGCTACGCAGACGTTCGTCGGATTGATGTGGCGGTTGACGTTGTAATACGTGATGTTGCCGTGGCGCTTTTCGCGAACATGGTTCGCGAGCCATCCGACCGCCAGAAGGTCCGGCGAACGATAGAGCGCAATGCCCTCCTCCATGCTCAAGCGCTCACCGGCGAGGACTTTGTCCGCGATGGGCTTCAACCGCTGGTCTGTAATTGTCAGTTCGCTCATTTTGAATCCGCTGAAAATTTCAAACGCGCCAAACTGCTGCTGCAGCGCCCCAGAACAACAGGAACAATAAGCTAATATAACCGTTCACGGCGAAAAACGCAGCGTCGAGCTTGCTGAGATCGCCGGGTTTGACAAGGGAATGCTCGTAGACCAGCAGCGCGGCGACGACCACAATGCCAGCCCAGGCTGGCCAGGGCAGCGCAAAACTGTAAGCGAGCAAAGAAAGAAGCACGACAACCCCGATGTGCATGACGCGCGCGATGCGCAAGGCGTTGGCAATCCCGAAGCGCTTGGGGACGGAATAGAGGCCAGCGCGCTGATCGTAATCGATGTCCTGGCAAGCGTAGAGCACGTCAAATCCGCCCACCCAGAGGGTGATGGCCGCGCACAGGATAAGCATGCGAGCTTCAAGGCGGCCGGTTACGGCGATCCACGCGGCGGCGGGGGAAATGCCAAGCGCGAAGCCCAGGAAAATGTGCGACCAATTCGTGAAGCGCTTGGTGAACGAATAGAAAAAGAGAATGACAATAGCGAGCGGAGCAAGTTTGAGTGCGAGAGAATTGAGCTGCCAGGCTGCGACAAAGAACAAAACTACAGCGGCGAGTGTGAAAAACCACGCAAATTGCACTGATAGTGCGCCCGTGGCGAGAGCTCGCTGCCTTGTCCGCGGATTCTCGCGGTCGTAGCGAATATCGGCGATTCGGTTCATGGTCATAGCCGCGGAGCGGGCTGCAACCATGGCGACGATGATCCAGATGAACTGACGCATCGTTGGCCAACCGTTTGGTGGCTGATGGGTAGCGCGCGCGGCGAGAAGCGCTCCAGTCAGCGCAAACGGAAGCGCAAAGACGGAGTGCTCGAACTTGATCATTTCAAGCACGGTTCGGATGCGGCTGTCCATTGCTAAGTTTACGCCTCCGCCTTTTTGGCTGCTGCCTGGCCCGTCCAGCGATACATATTCTCTTGCGGCAGATCAATCTGTGAGAGAACGCGATAAATATATTCCGTGACAAGGTCATCAATCGTTTGCGGATGATGATAGAACGCCGGAATCGCCGGCATGATCACCGCGCCAGCTTGCTGTACGCGCAACATGTTTTCCAGATGAATGCGGTTAAAAGGAGTGTCGCGCACGCAAAGAACAAGCTTGCGGTTTTCTTTCAGCATTACGTCCGCGGCGCGGGAGACGAGGTCGTCGCTCACGCCGCTGGCGATGGCAGCGAGCGTGCCCATGGAACATGGAATAATCATCATCGAATCCACCGCGTAGCTGCCCGAAGCGATGGCGGCGCCGATGTCCTTGTTCGGAAGAACTTCGATTTTTGCCGCGGGACGCTTAAGAAGGCGGCTGGGAAGTTGCTTCAAATCTCCGGAGACTATGCCCAGTTCTTCGGCAAAGAGACGCTGACCGGCCTCAGTGACGACCAGGTGGATGCGCGCCACGCGAGGGTCTTTTTCGAGTAATTCGAGCGCCTTTTGCGCGAGGATGGCTCCGCTCGCTCCGGTCACACCCACGGTAACGATTTGTTTTTGCGTGTCTGGCATGATGTGCGCGGATAGAATCAGTCTCGCAGCCGCTCTAGGGCAAGTCAAGTTGAGGTCGCGGGCCCGTGCGATGATAGAATCTGCGGCGGTCAAACAATATGAATCAGCAGGAATTGCTGAAAATTCTGGAATTGGTGAAGCTCGGCGCCTTTTCTCCCGAAAAAGCTGCTGAGCGCTTGAAGCATCTGCCTTTTGAGGACTTGGGATTTGCGAAAGTTGATCACCATAGGGCGCTGCGGCAAGGTTTTGCTGAGGTCATTCTTGGCAAAGGCAAAACGCCTTCGCAGGTGGCCGAAATTGTCCGCGCCATGCTCCAGAAAAAAGATGCGCATCACAATATTCTCGTGACCCGGGCGGATGCAAAGATTTTTGCGGCCATCAAACGCGCCAATGGAAAACTAGCCCGCGCCGCCAAATTCCACGAGAATTCCGGCGTCATTACCATCGTGCGGAATCGCGAAATCACCGGAAAGGGAAACATCCTGGTGGTCTCCGCGGGCACGAGCGACATTCCCGTAGCGGAAGAGGCCCTGCTCACCGCGCAAATGATGGGCAACCGCGCCGAACATCTGTACGACGTGGGCGTGGCCGGCATTCACCGCCTTCTGGAGCATCGCGAGAAACTGACACAGGCGCGCGTGATTGTCTGCGTCGCCGGAATGGAAGGCGCGCTGCCCAGCGTCGTGGGTGGATTGGTGGCAGTGCCTGTGATTGCCGTGCCGACGAGCACGGGTTATGGCGCGAGCTTCGGCGGAGTAGCAGCGCTGCTCGGCATGCTCAATTCCTGCGCATCCAATGTCACCGTCGTGAACATTGATAACGGTTTCGGCGCGGCCTGCGTGGCGTCCTGCGTCAATCGTTTGTAACTCCTGCCGAGTTCTCAGGCTTCAGCAAAACCTTCATCACGCCTGGCTTCTGGGCGAAACGAATTGCTGCAGGCGCTTCAGCCATCGGAAACGTGCGCGTGATAAGCGTCCGTGGATCAACTTTGCCGGAGCGCAAGAGAGCAATCGCTTTGGCGAATGGGCCGCAGCGCGAGCCGACTAGAGTGAGTTCCTTGACGACGATGGGCCATGTTTCGATGGGGGCGGTGCCTCGAAATGTAGATTTGAGAACGAGCGTCCCGCGCGGCTCAGCCAATCGTTGGGCCAGAGCGATGCCGGTGCGTGAACCGGTCGCCTCGACGACCAGCGCAAAGGTGTCTTCCAAACGCTTCAAGTCGGATGGATTGCCTGGAATTTGTTTCGCTTCGATTCCAGCGTGGCGTGCCAGAGCGAGCTTGTTTTCGTGTTTGCCGTAAATGACGACGCGGGGAAGGGCCGTGCGCAGGACTCGCGCGATTAGCTGGGCGAGCTTTCCATCGCCGAGGATAGCCGCCTGGCGAAAATTATTTATGTCGATTTGTTCCAGAATTTCGCAAGCAGCAGCGAGGGGCTCGACAAAGACGGCTTGCTCATCAGGGATCGAATCCTCGACTTCGTGGAGATTCTCGAGCGGCAACGTCAAAAACTCGGCGAACGCGCCATCATGCGCCACGATGCCAAGAACCGTCCGTCGAGCGCAATGCGTCTTCAGGCCACGCTTGCAAAAATCGCAAGCGGAGCGGTCACCGTATGCAGAACAGGAAACGTTAATTTCGCCGCAGACTCGGTGGCCCAGCCACTTGTTCTTTTGCTCCGCGGGAACGCCGTGCACTTCAGTTACTTCACCGACGAATTCATGGCCGGGAATACCCAGGAAGCCCTGATAGCCGCGAAGAATCTCGATGTCAGTATTGCAAATTCCGGCGAGCCGAACGCGAATCAGCGCCCACCCGCGCCGCAGCCAGGGGTGCGGCTTTTCGATTCGCCTTAGTTTTCCTTTGACGACTTTGAAGGCAAGCACGGCGTCTATGTTCGCGTACTTCTCCCAATCGAGTCCAGTTGCACATTACTTTGAGTAGGAGCTGGTCGCCTAATCGTTCTTAGTGTGTATAGCCCGCGTTGATGAAATCATCTATGTCTTTGTGCAGTTTGTGATGCGCTTTTTCGTCGATGTACATCATGTGGCCGCCTTCGTAGTATTCAAAACTCACATTTTTGCGGACCGGCGGCTCGAGATTCATGTGCGCGAACGTATTTTCAATTCCATTGAACGGCGTCGCCACGTCGTAATAGCCGCAGAGGACCAGCACTTTCAAGTACGTCTGCTGCGTCATTGCTGCGCGCAAAACCTCCGCGACTTCGGTATTTCCAGTCTGGTCCCACGGGCGAACATTGGCGGTGACGGTGTAGTACGCATCGCTGTCCCACTTCAGCTCGCGCCGCGTGTAATCGTGAAACGTGGCGACGAACGCGCCTTCGTAAGAAGCCTCACTGGGATCGTACTCATTGCGTTCGCCAGCAGCGTCGACGTCCATGCCCTCGAAGCGAGAATCGAGCCGGCCAATCGTGCGGCGCTTGTCCCGCTCCAATTCCTTAAACCAACGGAACGGGCTAACGCGCAGATTCGCTTCCTCGATGAACCTGGTTGAAAGCCCAGTGAAGCGAGCGAGATCCGCAACTACTTTTTGGTGCTCCGACGCGGAGAGCTGGTCGCCCTTTTCCAGAGCTTGCGCATATTCGCCATGCGCGAATTCTCGTGCCTTTTGCGCCACCTGGTCGATAGGCAGGCTCTGTAAATCCGAGGGCAACAGGTGGTGATACCAAGCTGTCGTCGTATAAGTAGGCAAGAAGAAAACGGTTCGATTGTCAGCGCCCCAATTCGAGAAAGCCACCGACGAAAGCAGCGCGACACCGCTCATGTAAATTTGGTGGCGCTCTTGAATCACTCCCGCAAGCTCGGCCGATCGCGTCGTTCCGTAGCTTTCGCCAATCAGGAATTTCGGCGAAGCCCAGCGCTCATTGCGCGTGATGTATTGGTAGATGAAATCCGCAAACCAGTTGGCGTCCGCAATGATGCCGTGGAATTGCGCCGGCGCTTCGCCCGGAGCGGGACGGCTGAAGCCGGTGGAAATCGCATCAATGAAGACAAGGTCGGTGGCGTCCAGAAAAGAATCCTCGTTGTCGACGATGGTGTACGGCGCCGGCATTCCGTGGCCGTCGGCGGTCAATACGACACGCTTCGGTCCCATGCCCATGTGCGTGAACAGGGAAGCGGAGCCCGGCCCGCCGTTGTATACGAAACTCACGGGACGCTTGGCAGGATCGCCACTTCCATCCTTCACGTAAGCAACATAAAACATCGTCGCTTTCACTGTTCCGTCATCCGCTTTGATGTTGTACGTGGCGGCCGTCGCGGTGTAGTTGATCGTTTGCCCGCCAATCCTTGCGGAGTGATGGGTAACAGCCGACTTTTCTTCTGGAATTGCAGGACGTTCTTTTTGCTTGGCCGAAGCGCCTTCGCTCTGAGAAGCCGCCTGTTCTGCTGGCGGGCGCGTGCGCTCACGCTGCGATTGCGGCGGCTGCTGACCCGGCGGAATAGTCGGCTGTTGAGCCGCCTCCGTCGCCATTCCGAATGACAATGCAATTCCCGCGAGGACGCACCAATCTCTCCGCATTTGCGAATCTCCTTTTCCCTGCAAATCATTTATCGGGCAACCAGAGGTGTAACAACGATTCGGGAGAATCCGTCCACTCACCCGAAACATTCCGTAGGACGCGCAAGCTGCCGTTCTAGTTTCATTTTCTGGTAAGCGGCGCCCGCCGCGGTCGTTGGCGCAGGAAGGAAATCATGCAAGACGAAAAACGAGGAGAGCTTCTCGGAGTTCTGCGAAAATCAGTGAAGCACAGCGCCGAGTGTTTTAATGAGCAGAGGTTCCTGCCCGGGGAACACCGTTCGAAGATCGAGAATCAAGCGATCGTTCTCCACGCGCGCAATCACGCAAATACCGGCCGGAGCGCGGCGTAGCCGCTGCTCGAGCTGTGTCGCGGAATACCGGGCGCTCGCAATACGAATGACCTTTGTGGGCAGTGCCTGTGTCGGAGTCGAGCCACCGCCAACGAGCGACGTTCCGTCCACAATTTCCATCTCCACTTCGTCGAGCGGAAGCTCCGGCCGAAGTGCGCGCAGAAAATTCTCGGCCCGGCGCTTGAGCTCCGCCGCGCTCGTCCGAATCATGCGCAAGCCCGGGATCTCGTCCCATGCCGCCCGCAGGTACGCGCCGAGTGTGACTTCCAGCGCGGCGGTCGTGAGCTTATCCACGCGCACTGCGCGAAAAAGCGGGTGACGCCGTACGCGGGCTACGAGCTCCTTTTTCCCGGCAATGATGCCCGCTTGCGGTCCGCCCAGCAGTTTGTCGCCGCTGAACATCACGATCGATACGCCAGACTCAATACTCTGCCGCACGAGAGGTTCGGAGATTCCGTTCGCGGAAAGATCGACAAGGCAGCCGGACCCAAGATCTTCGACAAGTGGAAGCCCTGTCCGCTGGCTCAGCGCTGCCAATTCTTCAAGCTCCGGTTTTTCCGCGAATCCCGTGATGCGAAAATTGGAAGGATGCACGCGCAACAGCAATCGCGTTTTTTCGTTGATCGCTGCCTCATAATCGGCGATCCGCGTGCGATTTGTCGTGCCGATTTCGCGCAGCACCGCTCCGCTCTCCCCCATGATCTCCGGAATACGAAAACCATCGCCAATCTCGATCAACTCGCCGCGAGACACGATAACTTCGCCGCCCTTTGCCAAAGCGGCCAGCACGAGAAGCACAGCGGCAGCGCAATTGTTCACCACGATCGCCGCTTCCGCGCCGGTCAGCCGCTCCAATAAAGAAGACGTATGCACGTCGCGCTTTCCGCGCGCCCCAGCCTCCAAATCATATTCAAGATTCGTGTACTGAGTTGCCGTCCGCCGGAATTCTTCGACCACCGCCGCCGCAAGCGGAGCGCGGCCGAGGTTGGTGTGCAGGATCACACCCGTGGCATTGATCACCGGCTGCAGCGAATGAGCCAGGATGCGCTCCACGACAGAACTGATATGTTCTTCGAGAGAGGCCGAGCCGCCCGCCAAAACGGCTAGCTCACCCAGCAGAACACCTTTGGCTTGATCCACAATGCGCGAACGCAACTCGCCCAGCACCGTGCGCGTAACTTCAACAAGCACATTGCGATCGACGCGGCCCGCAAGCGCCGCCAGCCGCGGCTGCGCCAGCAGTTCGTCCACCGAAGGAATTTGCCGCAGCAACTCCGCCTGTTCAGCGGAAAGCGACTGTTTTGCGCCCGCTTCCATCCCCTTATTTCAGCACACCACTCCTCCCCGAGCAATCAAGCATTCTGCAGGCAGGCGCTAGATTCGGTGCGCCCAAGATGTGCGGTAACGGTGGGATACTCAATCCGTAGCGCGTCCCACTCCTTTGGTTGACGGTTTCGCTCCGCGCTCCTAGCATGATAGTTCAGGGGCTTTTCCACCCATGGCGACCATCGACGAAGATCTGGCCCAGCTCGAACGGGACATCCGTCAGCTCAAGATTGAATACGACCAGTACTTCGGCGGCGGCCGGAAGCGTCCCCCGACCGAAATCGAGTGGCGCATTGAATTATTGATCAAGCGGTACGCCGAGCGCGGCGGCGACCTCAAATACGGCCAGCGCTTTCGTCTGAACAACCTCGCGCAGACCTACGCCAAGTACAGGGACATTTTCCGCAAAAAAACGCAGCAGAAAGAAGAAGGAAAAATCCAAAGGCATTTCGGTGCGGCCGCAAAAGCGATCGAGGCGGAACGCGCGCACAAACATCCCGAGAAGCCAGCGGAAATCCCCGCGTCGCCGGCACAGATCGCCACCGCCGCGGCGCAAGGCACCTTCCGTGTGACCTGTTCCGAGCCGGAACATGAAGCCGAGAAAGTCGACCAGCTGTACCAGGCGTTTTTGCAAGCCAAACAACAGGCGGGCGAACAAACCGGAAAACTCTCGCGCTCCAGCTTCAACGAATTTGTGCTGAAAAAAACGAAAGACCTGCAAAAGCAGAAGAATTGCCGCGATGTCGAGTATGTGGTCGAAGTTGTCGACGGCCAGGTGAAGCTCAAAGCCCTGGTCAAAGCTTGAACGCGGTGACCATCCACAGCGCACACGCTAGTGCCCCAACCCGCCCCGAACATGTCCTGCAGCGTTCACCTTTCTCTCGAGCCTTCTAATTTCAACAAACGGAATCTGGCGCTCGCCCCCTTCCCGCTTTGCGAATCTTCGCCAACCGCATACACTGTTGTGCTTTTCTTTTTAGGGAGGCATTCATGGCGGTGGAGCGCGCGCTCATCAGCGTTTTTGATAAGACAGGAATCGTGGAGTTCGCGAAGCGGCTCGCCGCCATGCGCATCGAGATTCTTTCGACAGGCGGCACGTCCAAGCTACTCCGCGAAGCCGGCGTCGTCGTGCGCGACGTTGCCGACTTTACGGGTTGGCCGGAAATGCTCGGAGGCCGCGTGAAGACCCTGCACCCAAAAGTTCACGGCGGCCTGCTGTATCGCCGTAACCATGCGGAAGATCAGAAGCAAGCGGCCGAGCACGGCATCGCCCCAATCGACCTCGTAGTCGTAAATCTGTATCCCTTCGAAGCCACCGCAGCAAAACAGGGCCTTACTGCCGAAGAGCTGATCGAAAACATCGACATCGGCGGACCCACGATGCTGCGCTCCGCCGCAAAAAACTTCGAAAGCGTCACGGTCGTGACCGACCCCTCCGATTATGGGCGAGTAGCGGAAGAACTCGAAGCCGCGCGGGAAACTTCGCTCGCCACGCGCCTCAATCTGGCTCGAAAGGTGTTTGCCACTACGTCGCGCTACGACGGCATGATCACTACGGAATTCGAACGGCTCTCTGCCGCGGCGAGCCTCGTTGAACTCGGCGAAAAGCCGCTGCTGCCGGAACGATTGCACGTCGCGTTGCAGAAAAAAGATTCTCTGCGCTACGGAGAAAATCCTCACCAGGCCGCGGCTCTGTACGTTCCGGCGGGCAGCGCGCCGGCAGGGCTCGCCGCAGCGAAGCAACTTCAAGGCAAAGAGCTTTCTTACAATAACTATGTGGACTTGGAAGCCGCCCGCAGCCTGGCGGCGGAATTCAGCCAGCCCGCTGCCGTGATCGTCAAGCACAACACTCCTTGCGGAACCGCCGAGTGCGAAACTCTCCTTGACGCCTACTTGAAAGCGCTCGCGACCGACCCCGTCTCCGCATTTGGCGGCGTGCTGGCCTTCAACCGCGCCCTCGACGCCTCAAGCGCCGAAGAGGTGGCAAAGCTCTTCGTCGAATGCATTGCCGCGCCAGGTTTTGACGAAAAGGCAAAAGCAATTTTCGCCGCGAAAAAGAATTTGCGCCTGCTGGAGCTGCCGCCCAACGGCCTCGAGCCCGAGCGCGAACTGCAGCTTAAGCGCATTCTTGGCGGAATGCTCGTGCAGCAACCGGATTTGGGCGAAATCGTTGAAGATCACCTGAAAATTGTGACGAAGCGCCCGCCCACCACCTCGGAAATACAAACGATGCATTTTGCCTGGAAAGTCTGCAAACACGTGAAATCCAACGCCATCGTTTTTGCAAAAGACGGCGCGACCCTCGGCGTCGGCGCCGGGCAAATGAGCCGCGTCGATTCCGTTAAGATCGCGGTGATGAAGGCGCAGTCTTCGCTCGCTGGAAGCGTGGTCGCGTCGGATGCGTTTTTCCCGTTCCCCGACGGGGTTGAAGAAGCCGCCAAAGCTGGCGCCCTTGCCGTCATTCAACCCGGAGGCTCGGTTCGCGATAACGACGTCATTGCCGCCGCCGACCGCCTCGGCATGGCCATGGTCTTCACCGGCATCCGGCATTTCCTGCACTGAAACGCGGCCAGCTTATTTCGTGCGATGATGAATTTGGAAAGGATGCCTCCGTCTATTCGATACAGCGCTTCTAAAGATTCCATTTCAACTCTTTTGAAAGTTCCTGCATCCTAGATAAGGGTCCTTTCGGCCTTGGAAACGGCCTGCTTTTGGCTTTTGACCGCATTCCACGCACATGGGATACTTTTTGTTTCCGGGGCTTCTATGAAACTACTCAGAATTAGTCTCGCCGGAATCCTGACCGGCCTCTTCGGCGTCCACGGCGCCGCCCAAACTTCCGTGGAAGTGCAAATCCCGAAGAATGCCCGGGCGCAATTAAAGGCTGACGCAGCGCCTTCAGAGACCCCTGCCGCACCTTCTCCCCGTGCCGAGGCTTACTACAACTACGCGATGGGGCATCTCTTCGAGCAGCAGTATGAGACGACCAACCAGCCGGAATTCGCCACCCAGGCCATCGACGCTTACAAAAAGGCCTACGCGCTGGATCCCAAGTCACCAGTTATCGGCGAACGCCTCGCCGAAATGTACTGGAAAGCGCAACGTGTCCACGAAGCCGTAACGGAAGCACAAGACCTTCTCAAGCGCGACCCGAACGACCTGCAAACGCGCCGGCTTCTCGGCCGCATCTATCTGCGCAGCCTGGGTGACCTGAGCTCCACCGCTCAGTCCGAGATGGCCGCGCGGGCCATCGAACAATACAAGGAAGTCTACCGGTTAGATCCTACGGACTCGGAATCGGCGCTCTGGCTGGCCCGTCTGTATCGTCTGCGCAATGAGCACGATAAAGCCGAGGATGTTCTCCGCAGCCTGCTAAAGCAAGACCCCGAGAACGAAGCTGCCGTCGAGCAACTCACCCAGCTTCTCCTCGATGAAGGCAAATCCGCGGATGCCGTTTTGCTGCTCGAAAGCATCACCAGTCGCACGCCTTCCCCGGCGTTGCTCGATCTTTTGGGCGATGCGTACACGCAGACGCATGATTTGCCGAAGGCTGAAATCGCCTACCGCAAAGGCACGGAGCTCGATCCCTCCGAGTTGAGCCACACGCGTGGATTAGGCCAGACCCTGCTCGCCGAAGAAAAATTCGCCGACGCGCTCGCCGTTTACCAGAAGCTTGCCGACTTGATGCCCGACGATTCCGACGTATACCTGCGCTTAGCTCAGATTTACAGGGAATTGCACCAGCTCGATCACGCCGAAGAGAATCTTCTGAAAGCGCGCCAGTACGCGCCCGGCAGCCTCGAAGTCATGTACAACGAGGCCATGCTCTACGAAGCTCAAGGCCGCTACGAAGATGCCGTTCGCGTGCTCTCCGATGCCGTTACCGGCCTCAAGTCGCAATCGACGGTGCTGCCGTCGCGGCGGCGCTCGCTGGCCATTCTGTACCAGCAATTGGGCCAGCTCTACCGCGACATGCAGAATTTTCAGGCCGCGATTTACACCTTCGAAGAGCTGGGCCGTCTCGGCGATGAGGAAGATCGCCGTTCGCGCATGTTGATCATGGACACCTACCGCGCCGCGAAGGATTTGCCGAAGGCCCTCCAGGCGGGCAAGGACGCGCTCGCAAAATATCCCAGCGATTCCGGCCTCCGCACTTCCAATGCGCTCTTGCTGGGAGAGAACGGCCAGACGGACGAGGCGGTGAAGGTACTTCGTTCGCAGCTTGCAAGGCGCGAGTCGGACCGCGAGATTTATCTCAATATCGCGCAGGTCTATGAACGCGGGCGCCGCTACAAAGAAGCCGAGGAAGTCGCGCGGACTGCCGAAGCCATTCCAGGCGAACCGCACGACAACGAAATGGTTTGGTTTCTGCTGGGAGCCATCTACGAACGGCAAAAGTTTTACGACCGTGCCGAAACGGAATTCAAGAAGGCTTTGGATGTAAATCCGCGAAACGCCGCGGTGCTCAACTACTACGGCTATATGCTTGGCGATCTCGGGATCCGGCTGGATGAAGCGGAATCGCTCGTTCAGCGCGCGCTGAAGGAAGAACCGCATAGCGGCGCCTATCTCGACAGCCTCGGCTGGATCTATTTCCGTGAAAACAAACTCACGGAAGCTGAAGCGACATTGCGCAAAGCCGTCCAACGCGAAAGCCACGATGCCACCATTCGCTCCCACCTGGCCGACGTATACGCCAAATCCGGGCGCACCGACCTCGCAGCCATAGAATGGGAGAAGTCGTTGACGGAATGGCACCACTCGCTGCCGGCGGACATGGAAAACGATAAAATAGCGGAAATCGAAAAGAAACTTTCTCAGGTAAAACACCGCGTGGCGCAAAAATCCTCGCCTCAAGACGCGAAACCTCAATAAGACGCATGCGCGAAGTCCGCATCCCCGCGTTTGCCAAAATCAACCTGCGCCTCGATATTCTCGGAAAACGTTCTGACGGCTACCACGAACTTCGCACAATTTTTCAAAGCGTTTCGCTGCACGACGAGTTGCGCTTGCGGTCTGCAAGGCAGCAAGGAATTACTTTGTCGATCCGCGGGAATTCCGTTCTTTCGCAGGAGCCTTTCGCAAAAAACCTCGTCTATCGCGCCGTGGATGCGCTTCGCCACGAATTGAAGATTCGCCCCGGCGTCGAAGTCGAGCTGAAGAAAACAATTCCGGCAGGACGCGGTCTGGGAGGCGGTTCTAGCGATGCCGCGGCTGCCTTGTTAGGCTATTTGCGCCTGACGGGACGCATCCTGCCGTTGCCCCGCCTGCTTGAAATTGCCTCTTCCCTCGGCGCTGATGTCCCCTTTTTCCTCTTAGGAGGCCGCGCGCTCGGCGTCAGCCGCGGCAATGAAATCTACCCTCTTCAAGACATTCCAAAGCTCTCTGTTCTCATCGTTTCGCCTCGAAACATTCACGTTCCCACGCTGGACGCTTATCGCTGGCTCAAGGCGCGCCGGCTGACATTGACAAAAGGCGCCGCAGACCCTAAACTTTGGAGGTTCTGTGCTCTATGTTGGAGCGCGCAGGGAAGCGGCCTTTCGAACGATTTCGAGCGGCCCGTTTTTCGGCGTCATCCCCGTCTTGATCAAATCAAGCGGGCCTTGCTCCAACGAGGAGCTGCAGAAGCCTCGCTGGCGGGTAGCGGTTCGGCGGTGTTTGGAGTTTTCCCGAGCCCAGCGCAGGCGCGCCGAGCCGCTGTTGGGTTTCCGGACGATCAGACCTTTGTTTGCGAGACACTCTCGCGTGACAGGTACGTTCGTAAAATGCAGGGCACTCGTTGATGTGGATTTGTGTCCTCCGTTTTTCCTCGGTTGATCCGCGGCGTCTCCAGGAAGCGAAAAGCTGATTGTTGAAAGCGAATTTTGGGCCGAGAAGTTTGCAAGCCCAAAATCTGACGGAGCACGAGTGTCGTGAACGACGACCGGTTTAAAATCTTCTCGGGGACTGCGAATCTGCCTCTGGCAGAGAGCATCTGCGAGCATCTGGAAGTCCCGCTGGGCAAAGCCAGTCTCGGACGCTTCAGTGACGGCGAGATTTATTTTCAAATCCTCGAAAACGTTCGCGGCGCCGATGTCTTCGTGGTTCAGCCTTGCTGCTACCCCGTGGACAACCATTTGTTCGAACTGCTCCTGATGATTGACGCCTTCAAGCGCGCATCTGCTTGGCGCATCACGGCTGTCTTGCCGTACTACTGTTACGCCAGGCAGGATCGCAAAGACAAGCCGCGCGTCCCGATATCAGCAAAGCTCGTTGCCGACCTTCTCGAAACGGCCGGCGCAAGCCGCGCGCTGACGCTTGACTTGCATGCTCCGCAAATTCAGGGCTACTTCGACGTTCCGGTCGATCATTTGTACGGGTCTCCCGTTCTCGTCGAGCACTTCCGCCATCTGAACCTGCCGAATCTGACGGTTGTTTCGCCGGATGCAGGCGGCGTGGAACGCGCCCGGTTCTTTGCAAAAAAACTGGACGCACCCCTGGCCATCGTGGATAAACGCCGCGTCGATGTGGACGTCAGCGAAGTCATGAACCTGATCGGCGACGTTCGCGGTCGCAGCACGCTCATCGTGGATGACATTATCGACACTGCAGGAACACTCGTGAAAACCGCCGAAGCACTAATCCGAGAAGGCGCAACGCAAGTTTACGCGGCGTGCACGCACGCCGTTCTTTCCGGCCCGGCCATTGAGCGCATCGCGAACTCCCAAATCAAAGAGGTCGTCGCGACGGATTCCGTTCCGCTGGCCGAAGCCGCCAGAGGAATGGGCAAAATTAAAGTTCTGAGCGTCGCGGATCTGCTGGCCCGCGGCATTCGTTCGATTCACGAAGAAACTTCGATCAGCGAGCTGTTTATTTAAGTGGGACAGACTTCAGTCTGTCGCGTTGTTGAAGTTAGAGACGAACTTAGCAGTGACACTGGAACAGGAAAGCACCACGCAGGAAATCCTGCTCCACAAGATTTCAGGGAAGGAATGAAAGTATGGCTCAGACACAAATTATCGTAGAAGGAGCGCCCCGCTCCGACCGGGGCAAAAACGAGGCTCGCCGGCTGCGTCAAACTGGCAAAGTTCCCGCCGTGCTCTATGGTGGCAAAGGCGAAGCCCTCGCGCTCGCTTTGAACACCAAGCAGATCGGAGCGATTCTCCGCTCCGCGACCGGCCACAACACGCTTTTCCAAGTGGACCTGGCCGGCAAACACGAGCCCGCCATTCTGAAAGACTGGCAAGTAGATCCCGTGAGTGGCAACCTGCTCCACGTCGATTTGCTGCGCGTGGCCATGGACGTTCGCATGCGCGTGCAAGTCCCTGTACATACCTTCGGCGAGCCCGCCGGCGTGAAGCAGCAAGGCGGCGTCTTCGAAGTCGTCACGCGCGAAGTGGAAGTCGAATGCCTGCCCGCCGATATCCCGACGGAATTCAAGGTGGACGTCAGTGGCTTGATGCTCAACAGCCAGCTCCGCGCCAAAGAACTGGCCATGGACACCACAAAGATGAAGCTCATCACCGATCCGGAGCGCGTCCTGGCCCACGTCGTGGCTCTCAAGGTCGAAGAAGAGAAGCCGGTCGAAGCGGTTGCCGCGGAAGCTGCCACTCCCGCCGAGCCCGAAGTCATCAAGAAGGGCAAGAAAGAAGTCGAGGGCGAAGAAGGCGCCGAGGCCGAGGCCAAACCGGAAAAAGCGGAAAAGGGCGAGAAGAAGAAGTAGCGCGGCAGTTTGTGAAATGCAGCCGCTGGCGGCAAGCCAGCTGCTGGACAGAGGTCTATGCGGCTCATCGTCGGTCTTGGGAATCCTGATCCGGAGTACCAATGGACGCCGCATAACCTCGGATTTGTGGCGGTGGACGAACTGGCGAATCGCGGTTCGATTCGCGTCGAGCGGCCGGAAGGCAAAGCGCTCGTCGGCCGCGGAAAGCTCGCTGGAGAAGATGTAGTGCTGGCGAAGCCGCAGACGTACATGAATCTCAGCGGCATCTCGGTGCGGGAGCTGCTGGAAAAGTACGAGCTGGGTCCGAGCGATTTGCTGGTGATGTGGGATGAAGTGCAGCTGCCTTTCGGAACGATTCGCATCGACCGCAAAGGCAGCGGCGGGAGTCACAACGGCGCGAATTCGGTAATCAGTGGCGTGGGGACTCAGGAGTTTTCGCGGATTCGATTGGGTTGCGGGCCGGACCATCCGCTGAGCAGCCGCAAAGAATTCGTGCTGCGGCCGATGAAAAAGGCGGAGCTGGAAGTAGCAGCGGAGATGGTAGGCAAAGCCGGCGACGCCGTGGAAATGATTCTCGCGAAGGGAATCGAACCGGCGATGAATATTTTCAACCGGCGAAAACTGCCGGAAGAGGAAGAGCCGGAAAAAGAGTAGACGATTTTGCGGAGCTTGATTCGTAACGGACTTGGTTTGTAACAGAATGGAAATGCCGCCGATTATGTCGGCGCAAAGAGGAAAGAGGTCATCATGGAAGAGCGTTTGTACGATCTGATTTTCATCGCGCGGCCGGCAACGCCGGAAGACGAAATCAAGAAAGTGATCACCGGCATTGAGCATACCTGCGCGGAAAAAGGCGGAAAGATCGAGAAGACCGAGCACTGGGGCACGCGCAAGCTCGCCTATCGCGTAGCCAAGCATCGCGAGGGCATTTACGTGTACCAGCAGATCCGCACCAGTCACCCTGATCTGATCGCGGAACTCGAGCGCCGCCTGCGGGTGCAGGACGTGGTCATTAAGTATCTGACCGTGCGTCTCGACGAAGATTTGAAGCGCCAGAAGAAGCTCGGCGGCAAGCGCGAACAGCGCGCCGCGCGGCGTCCGCGCCGCAGTGCGCCCGCTTCGGTTCCGGCTTCGACTCCCGCTCCGGCTCCGGAACCAGCCGCGGCCAGTTGATTTTCGTCTTTCGTTCTTTCGAGTTTCGTTTTTTCGAATTTCGTATTTCGGTTCTTAGAGAGAAAGGCAGGATGGTATGGCAGAGGAAGCGAAACAAGCACAGTCTCACAGTGGACCGCCGCGCCGCGAAGGCGGTGGCGGCCATGGCGGACCCGGAGGCGGGCATGGTGGTCCGCGGCGCGAAGGCGGACCGGGTGGCGGTGGTCCAGGCGGACCCGGCGGCCGTCCGCGCGGCAAGCGGCAATATTTCCGCAAGAAGAAAGTCTGCAAGTTCTGCGTCGAGAAGATGGATTTCATCGACTACAAACGCGCGGACATCCTCTCGCAGTTCGTTCAGGAGCGCGGCAAGATTCTGCCGCGGCGCATGACCGGAGTTTGCTCGCGCCACCAGCGCTGGCTCGGCGTGGCTATCAAGCGCGCGCGCAACATCGCGCTGCTGCCGTTCGCGGGCAGCGCCGCTGGCACGCAAGCGCCGCGCCAGGTCGTTCCGCAGGCCGCTCACGGAGCGCCTGCCACTCACCCGGCTACACCAGCAGCCGCACCGGCACCAGCAGCCGCACCAGCCGTTGCGCCAGTCGCTTCCGCCGAGGCCCCGAAGGCTTAACGCCTCGTCGGGTCAACACCACGGGAACTTCCCCACAGGAACTTCGGGAAACAGGAGCTTAGAGAGACAAAATGCAAATCATTCTTCAGGAAGACATCGAAAAGCTGGGACACCGCGGCGACGTCGTCACCGTAAAGCCCGGCTACGCCCGCAATTTCCTTTTGCCGCGCAAGCTCGCCGTTGAAGCAAACGCCGGCAATTTGAAAGCGATCGAACGCATACGCACTTCACTCGCGAAAAAGACGGCCACGGAGCTGGACGCCGCCCACAAACAAGCGGACCTGCTCAACGGCGTGTCGCTGAAGTTTACGCGCAAGACCGGCGAGAACGACCAGATGTTCGGCTCCGTTACCACCGCCGACATCGCCGAATCTCTCGCGGCGCAAAATTTCAAGATCGACAAGCGCCAGGTGCAGATCGCCGATCCCATCAAGGCCCTCGGTGAATATCCGGTCACCATCAAAGTGTTCCGCGACGTCACCGCGCAAGTAATCGTCCACGTCGCGAAGGAAGAATAATTCCAAATCGCAGGCTGACTTGAATGTTCAGCGCGGGGCACGATTTATCGTGCCCCTACATTTTTGTGCGCCGCTCGATCGCGGAAAAACATTTTTCAACATTTCCGAACTCATGCACAGGCTTGCCCAGAAAATGTCGTTGACCTAATCCTCTCCTGACCGCACAATGCGCGCACACGTCCAGCACAGCCCTGGGAATAGGTCGAGCCCGGAATAAAATCTCGCACCTGAAAATTTTTGTGACAACGCAGTCGCGCAAACTATCTTGCGTGGCTGAAGGACTTTGTGTTACTGTAGGCGAAAGAAAAGCGAAATAAAGCAATGGCGGCCGCCCAAACCATCCTCGAAAAACCACTTCCGAACAATCTGGACGCCGAGCGCTCCGTGCTTGGCGCCATTTTGCTCGACAACAACGCTTTGAACGCGGCGATCGAAAATCTCCGCGCTGAAGATTTCTTTCTGGATCAGCACCGCCGCGTCTTTACACAGATGATCTCGCTCGGCGAAGCCCAGCAGGCCATCGACCTCATCACACTGACCGAAGAGTTGCATCGCCGCGGAGACCTGGAAGCCGCTGGTGGCGCGCCGTACCTCGCGTCTCTTGCCGACGGCATGCCCAAGGTTTCCAACATTGAGCATTACGCGCGCATCGTCAAAGAAAAAGCGTTGCTGCGCAACCTGATTCACACCGCCCACAACATCCAGCAGCGGGCCTTCGAGGGCGAAGACGGGGCTGACACCATCCTCGACAACGCGGAATCTTCCATCTTTTCGCTCGCGGAAGACCGCATAAAAGCCGGGCTGATTCCCATCAAAGACATCGTCCGCGACAATTTCGAGCGCCTGGAAAAGATTTTCCGCGAAGGGAAGAGCATCACCGGCGTGCCGACGGGCTATGTCGAGCTCGATAAACTTACTTCCGGCTTGCAGGCATCGGAGCTTCTGATCCTTGCGGCGCGGCCTTCGCAAGGAAAAACGGCGCTGGCTTTGAACCTGGCGGAAAACATCGGCATCCGCGCCAGCCAGCCGGTGGCGATATTCAGTTTGGAAATGTCCAAGGAATCGCTGCTGCAGCGCCTCGTCGCTTCGGTGGCGCAGATTGATGCGCACAAGTTCCGTACCGGGCACCTGAGCCGCGAGGACTGGCGCCGGATGACCGAAGCTCTGGGAACGATTTCTTCCGCGCCGCTATGGATCGACGACGCAGGCTCAATCAGCGTCCTGGAGATTGGCGCAAAAGCCCGGCGGCTTAAGCGCGACAAAGGCTTGTCGCTGCTGATCGTGGACTACCTGCAGTTGATCACCGCGCGCGGGCGCTTCGGCAATCGCAACGAAGAAGTGTCGAGCATCTCGCGCAGCTTGAAGGGACTTGCCAAGGAACTGAAAATCCCCGTGCTGGTTTTGAGCCAGCTTACGCGCGCTCCGGAGCGCGAGGAACGCGGGCCGCAGCTTTCCGATCTGCGGGAATCGGGCGCTATCGAACAGGACGCCGACGTAGTCATGTTTATTTACCGGCCGCATTTCTTCAAACACGACGCGCAGCCCGACGAGCGCGAACAAACCGAACTGATCATCGCCAAGCAGCGCAACGGCCCCACCGACAAAGTCCGCTTCGTCTTCCGCAGCCGCCTAACGCGCTTCGAGGAAGCCGCCCCCGACGCTTTCTCCCGATTCGCGCCTGACGATATGTAATTGTGGCCACAACGCGGCAGGCCGCCCACACTTGGCGCGCCCGTCGGCAGCTTGTGAGAATTAGGGGGGTGGGGAGCCACCAGGTGGCCGTGCGTCGATTCTAGCCTATAAGCTTGGTTAAGCATAACTGCCCACGCCCTGCCCCTGTTTTCCATAAGTGTTGATTCTAAAGGGCTTGCACTTTGCACCAAAATTGTGCAAATCGACTGATTGCGAACCGGGCAAATCGGCCGATGGCCCATCCGAAATCGGATGGCGACACGACCTGTTTCAGGCGTCGGTCACGCTTAGGACGTTGCCATCGGGGTCCTTGAACCACGCTACGCGAACGGTTCCGCCGGGGGCGGTCCAGATGCCGAGTTCGTCTTGAGTGAAGCGAGGATAGCGGTTGAAGGTCAGGCCCTTTTCGCACAGGGCTTTCACCGTCGCTGGCACATGCTGGACTTGGAAGCCGAGGATGGTGTGCTCGCGGGGCGCGAAATCGGGCACGGTCGAGAGGCGTAGAGTGACTCCGCCGGTGTTGAAAACGGCGGCGAAGTTGTCCTCGTAGGCCAGCGTCAGGCCAAGCGTGTCGCGATAGAAGGTGGTGGCGCGGGCGCGGTCTCTGGTGCATATAACAATCGCAGGCTTTGCGGCCTCCAGAATTCCCATTTGTTCCTTCCTTTCTAACAAGTTTAATAAGCCGCTTTCTTCTGGGGTGGTCCGGATTGTTAGAGGCCGGGACATCCGGTCATCGTCAGCCACATTCAAAACATGGCGCTGCCAAATGTCCAGAATCGGCTTGGCTTTGGTTGTTTAAATTGGAACGAAATTTGCTTCTAGACGTGCAGTACGAGCCAAAAAGAAAAGCGGCAGCCCCAGGCTGCCACAGTCCAAAGTTTTCCCTAATTAAAAGAGTAATCCGAAAAGGAAGATGGTTCAAGGGAAAAATGGATGGGGTTGTCTCCGAAGTAAGAAGGCGCACCATTCGTCGCGGATTCTTGCTAGGGAGCCCAATGCCAGGCTCACAGATTTGGCGAGCTGGGGACTCATGAAAAATAAGTTCTGTGCGAGTCGATTCGTCGCCAGCCGTGTTCATATTCGGCAGAGCACAATCCAACGGTTGCGAGGAGGTCTAGCTATGGGTCCCTTTCGTCCCTTATTTGTTTCCAGCGCCTTCCTCGGCCTGAGCGCGCTGCTGTTCGGCCTAAGCGGCTGCAACTCAGGCTCGTCCGGGTCAATGGGCCAGGGTAGCTATACGCTCTCTGCCATCGCGTTGAACCCAGCCTCCATCACCGCCGGAAACACGTCCACTTCCACAATCACAGTGACCCCAGCGAATGGTTACACGGGGAGCGTCAGCCTTTCGTGCAGCATGATCAGCGGGGGGACGCCGGCTCCCGGTTGTTCGTTCAACGCGTCCGCGGTGACGATCAGCGGGACCACTCCAGGCATTTCCATGCTGACGGTATCCACGTCGAGCAGCACGCCCGGCGGGAACTACACCATCACTGTCACCGGAAGCGACGCCAAGGGTTTGGCTCCCAGCAACGGGCCGCAGGCGCTGACACTGACAACGGCGGCGGTGATCCAGCACGTCGTGGTCATTTTTCAAGAGAACCGCACGCCTGACAATTTGTTTCAAGATCCCGTTCTGATATCGCGGGGTGCGGACATCGTCAGCAGCGGCTTGAATTCTACGGGCCAGACTATTCCGCTCAGCCCGATCGACCTGGGCACGGCAGGCTCGAGCCCGCAAAACTACGATCTCAGCCACGCCAATGCTGCTTTCGTGGCCATGTACCACGGCGGCAAGATGGACGGAGCGAACTTGATACCGTGCTCGCCGGCCGCTAATTGTCCCCCGAACGCTCATCCCAATCCGCAATATATGTACGTGAAGCCGGCGGACGTTCAGCCCTACTTCGCGCTGGCCGAGCAGTACACGTTTGGCGACCGGATGTTTCAGACGAATCAGGGTCCAAGCTTTCCGGCTCACCAGTTCATCATTTCGGGCACTTCGGCTCCGACAACAACCAGCAATCTTTTTGCTGCCGAAAATCCGAGCCAAAATCCAGCTGGATGCATCGCTCCCCTGACGAATAGGGTCAAGATGATCGATCCCACTGGGAGCGAAACCAATCCAGCGCCGCAATATCCTTGCTTCGAGCATCCGACGCTGACCGACCTTCTTAATACCAAGGGCGTGAGCTGGCGCTACTACGCGCCTTCCGCAGGCTCCATCTGGACTGGGCCCGACGCGATTCAGCACATGTGCCAGCAACAGACCGTCAACGGCACGCTCACGTGCACTGGCCCGGACTGGACGAACAACGTGAAAATCCCGCAATCGCAAGTGTTGGTAGACATCGCCAACGGCAACCTCGCGCAAGTAAGTTGGGTCATTCCCAATGGTCAAAGTTCCGATCACGCCGTCGCCAACGACGGCAGCGGACCCTCGTGGGTATCCGCGATTGTCAATGCGATTGGCAATAGCCCGTATTGGGCAAACACCGCGATCATCGTTACCTGGGACGATTGGGGAGGTTGGTACGATCACGTGGCGCCGAAGGTCATCAACGACGGCGTGAGCTGGGGGTCGGGATATGTTTACGGCTTCCGCGTTCCGCTGATCGTCGTTTCACCGTACGCCAAGACTGCTTACATTTCTCACACTACGCACGATTTTGGGAGCATCCTCAAATTCATCGAGACCACTTACAACCTGCCCTCGCTCGGGTACGCGGACACGCCAGCGGACGGCCTCTCTGATTGTTTCAACCTTACGCATACGCCGGTCACCTTCCACCCAATCCCTGCGGCGCTCAAGGCGGCTTACTTCATCAACGACAAGCGGCCTCCTACCGACCCCGATGATGATTAGCGAATCATGCTGCGGGCGGACCGAAGAGAGGAGAAGAGAAGGGCCTTCTGATTGCAGTAGATTGGGGTTGTCATTCACGCGGCATCCAAAGTGGCTGTCGGCGCGCGGCAGCCGGATGGCGTAAACTGAATTTTTCGGAAGGGCCATGGCAGGCATAAAGAAGAGCTCCCACAAGGAAGTGAGACGTCCGGTTTGGGCGGAAATTTCGCTTGGCGCGCTGGCGGAGAATTTCCGGGCGATTCGCAAGTTCGTGAATCCGCCGGAAGAGAAGCGCAAAACGCCGCGAAAGGTTCTTTGCATCGTTAAAGGCAACGGTTACGGGCACGGCGGCCCGCAGGTCGCCAAGGCTCTGGAAAAGGCAGGGTCGGACTGGTTCGGTGTTACGTGCACCGAGGAGGGCATCGCCGTGCGCGAGGCTGGTGTCCGCAAGCCGGTTCTCGTGCTGACGAGTTTCTGGCCCGGAGAAGAGTTGCGCCTGATCGAACACGATCTAACAGCAGTCATCCATCGTTGCGAGCAACTGAAGCAACTCGATCGCGCCGCCGCGCGCGCTAGCAAAAAGAAAAGCCGCAAACGCGTTTCGTTTCACCTGAAGATGGATACCGGCATGAACCGCTTGGGTATCGCTCCGGGCGATGTCGAGTGTTTTGCGGGCCAACTGGCAAAGTGCAAACATTTGGAACTGGGTGGAGTTTTTACGCATTTT
>Ga0210405_10000288_pt1 | contig 70563 bp, 60 predicted proteins | sample IncBWH11MmetaG_FD_155492 | JGI IMG/M metagenome (GOLD analysis project Ga0210405, IMG submission 155492) | Forest soil microbial communities from Barre Woods Harvard Forest LTER site, Petersham, Massachusetts, United States - Inc-BW-H-11-M | ecosystem: Environmental > Terrestrial > Soil >... | reverse complement strand
AAAGAGGCAAGCTCAACTCTCACCACGACTGGAAACACCGCTTCAAGGAAAATTCCGAGCGCATGCGCACTGGTTCCCTCCTCGAAGTCGCCGTCGTCCTCAAGAGTCTCGTTTCCCTCAGCCGCAGCAAGCCTCTCTCCTTCCGCGAAAAGAAAATGTTAGAGCGCGCCAAGTATCTCCTGGTCAGCGAAATGGCCACCGCTCGCAACCTCACCGCGGAAAACGCCGAAGGCCTCGTCGTAAAGTCCCTGGCCAAGGCCAAGCTGCAGTTCCCCCAAATGCAGGAAGCGCTCGAATCGTAACCTGCCAGTAACAATTCTTCTCCCAACGGGCAGCCCCAGGCTGCCCGTTCTTTTTTTTTGAGTGCGAGAGCGAAGCTCTCGCTTTTACGCACTCAACCAAACCACCCAAATCCTCCGTAGCGCAACCACCGCAGCCCACATCCGATTCCTTTACCTCCCGCTTCACGCCAACGGCATACTCGCCTTCGCATTCAACGTCACATCCGCAAAATTCCCCGCCCGAAATCCCGCAAACGCCGCCGCCGCAATCATCGCCGCATTATCCGTAGACAACGCCCGGTCCGGGAAAAACACGCGAAGCGCTTTCGCCCGCGCCCGCTCCTCAAACGTAGCCCTCAGCTGGCTGTTCGCCGCCACTCCACCCGAAACCAATATCGTCCGCACCCCGCACTGCTCAGCCCCCATCATCGTCCGCTCCACCAAATCTCGCACCACGGCATTCTGAAACTCCCGCACCAGCCCCAACGTCGTCTCGTCGCAAAGCGGCAGCAATTCCGCGAACGCGCGATGTCCATCACGCAAAGCCTCTTCGCGCTTGCGAATTCCCTCGCCGTACTCCGGATGCCCGCGCAGATGATAAAGCACCGCCGTCTTCAACCCGCTGAAGCTGAAATCCAGTGCATTCCCCCGCGTCTTCGTCGGCCCAAATTTCACCAGCGCCATCACATTCCCCGCCGCAGCCGCCAACTGATCCAGAATCGGCCCGCCCGGATATCCAAGTCCCAACAACTTCGCCACCTTGTCGTACGCCTCACCCGCGGCGTCGTCACGGGTTCCACCAAGTTTTCGATACGCAAACGCGCCATCGTTCGACTCGCCCGTCGTTTTCACTTCGTACAAAACCGTGTGCCCACCTGAAACAATCAAACACACCGCCGGCAATCGCACCTCCTGTCCCTTCTGAAACGCCTCCAGAAACACCGCGCGAACATGTCCTTCCAGATGATTCACCGTCACCAACGGCTTTCCCAGCGCCGTGGCCAGCGTCTTCCCGTAAGTAATCCCCACCAACAGTGATCCCACCAACCCCGGTCCCTGCGTCACCCCAATCGCATCCAGCTCCTCAAACTTCAACCCAGCTCCAGCCATCGCCTCGCGCACCACCAGCACAATCTGCCGCAGATGCTCCCGCGAAGCCAACTCCGGCACCACGCCCCCATATTTCCGATGGATATCAATCTGCGAAGCCACAACGCTCGACAATATCGTGCGCCCGTCCACCACCACCGCCGCTGCCGTTTCGTCACACGACGACTCAATCCCCAAAATCTTCACTCCGCTCCTCGCCATCCGACTCTCCGTATCCCTCAAACAATTTCACGCCACTCGACGCCCAAATGTAGCGGCCGGCTTCCAGCTTTCCCCGACGAAGGAAGGGCCGGCCCCGCCAACTTGTACAGTGTATCTCTTTCGCACAGTCCTATTGCGGCCCTCCACTGCTCCCGGCACTCTGGCCAAGGGCGAAACCCGTGACCATCACCTTCACCACCGAAACCTCAACCGGCAACATCGAGCAACGCATGCTCGGCAGCGGCCCGGGCCTCCCGCCCGCACTGCCGAACTATCCCGCGCAAAGCGCCACCACCATCGACGGCAGCTCCGCCGCTCTCTTCGGCCTCCCCTTCATGGTCGCCGGCGTCTTCATCGGTCTCGCCGCCTTCGACGTCATCCAGACTCGCAAGCACGCGCCCCTCTGGCTCATTGCCATCCTCGGCGCCATGTTCTTCTCCGCCGGTTTTTTTCTCTTCGCTCACGGCATTCGCGGCATGATTCGCAAGGCAATTTACAACCGCAAAGCTGCCGAAATTCCCGGCCAGCCGTGGCTCTTCGATTTTCACTGGCATCAGGAAGGCATCAACTTCTCCGCCTTCAACACAATGCTCGGCCGCCTGATGGGCGCGCTCGTGTGGAACACTTTTCTGGTTCCGTTTTTCTGGGTCGGCTACACGCAGCGCGGCGCCTGGCCCTTCCTGGTCATCGCCAGCGTGTTCGCGCTGATCGGCCTGATTGCCTGGGTGCGCTGGGCGCAGATGCTCGGTGATCTGCTTCGCTATGGCAACAGCTTCCTCGCCTACGACGAATTCCCGTATTTCCTAGGCGGACCGTTGCGAGCTCGTCTTCGCGCCCCACGCCACCTCGCCGCCGTCAATTCTCTTTCGTTCATCCTGCGCTGCGTCCAGGAACGCTACATCACCACCGGCACCGGCAATAACCGCCGCTCCCAGGTCGTCTGCTACGAACTCTACAAAGACGTCGTCACCCTCGACCATGATCGTCTCGCCAATTTCGTCGGCGCGGAGATTCCCGTCGAATTCCGTCTCCCCGCCGACAAGCTCACCACTTCGCTTGCCGACACGCCGCCCACCTACTGGCAAATCGAAGCCAAAGGCGAAGCCCGCGGCGCCGATTACCTGGCCTACTTCCTCGTTCCCGTCTACAAGAAACCCTGAATCATTCCCCGCGTTCGCCGCATCCAAACACAGGATATAACCGTCGCGACATCATTAGCATCCATGTGCTAAAGCTTCGCTCTGCACAAGCATTGCGTGCGTTGTGCTACGTTGTACGTTCAGTTCTATATTGCAACTAAGCCCAAAGCCCCAAAGGGACCCCGATTATGGCCAAGCCAGTAATACTCACCGTTGACGACGACCCCGATGTGCTCCAAGCCGTCGAGCGCGATCTTCGCAGCCGTTATTCCGAGCGCTACCGCATCCTGCGCGCCTCCTCCGCCAACGAGGCGCTCGACACGCTCCATCGCCTGAAATCCCGCAACGACGCAGTCGCGCTCCTCCTCGCCGATCAACGCATGCCCGAACTCGATGGCGTCGGTTTTCTCTCTCAGGCCACCGAGCTCTTCCCCGCCGCGAAGCGTGCCCTGCTGACCGCTTATGCCGACACCAACGCCGCCATCGAAGCCATCAACTCCGCCCGCGTCCACTATTTTCTTCTCAAGCCCTGGGACCCCCCCGACCAGAATCTTTATCCGCCGCTCGATGACATGCTCAATGAGTTCATGGACTCCTATCACCCGCCGTATGAAGGCATCCAACTCTTCGGCACGCGCTGGTCGCCCAAAGCCTACGAACTTCGCATGTTCCTCGCGCAAAACCATCTCCCGTATCAATGGGTGGACGTCGAGCAATCCAACACCACCGATGCCAGCGCCGCCTTGCAAAAATCCGATGGCACGCCGGAAACCCTGCCGCTGATGATTTTCCCCGACGGCACAAAATTCTGCGAACCAACCACCGCCGACATCGCCAAGAAAATCGGCCTGCGCACCCACAGCGACGTTGAATTTTACGACCTCGCCATCGTCGGCGGAGGCCCCGCCGGCCTCGCCGCAGCTGTTTACGGTGCCTCCGAAGGCCTCCGCACCGTGATGATCGAACGCGAAGCCCCCGGCGGCCAGGCAGGCCTCAGCTCGCGCATCGAAAATTATCTCGGCTTCCCCGCGGGCCTCAGCGGACGCGACCTCGCCCGCCGCGCCGTCGTCCAAGCCACTCGCTTCGGCGTAGAAATCCTTTCTCCCCAGGAAGCCGCCGGCGTCCGTATCGAAGGCCCCTATCGCATTATCGAAATGGCCGACGGTAGCAAAGTTTCCTGCCACGCGCTGCTTCTCGCCATGGGCGTACAGTGGCGCAATCTCGGCGTCCCGGGCGAAGACCGCCTCCGCGGAGCAGGCGTCTACTACGGCGGCGGCGTCACCGAAGCCATCTCGTGCAAGGGTGAAATGGTCTACGTCGTCGGCGGCGCCAATTCCGCCGGCCAAGCCGCCATCAATTTCGCCGGCTACGCCGAAAAAGTGGTGATGATCATTCGCCGCGAATCCCTCGCCGCCACCATGTCCCAATACCTGATCGACCAGATCAAAAAAACACCCAACATCGAAGTCTGGCCGGAGGCACAGGTCGCCGAAGTCCACGGCGATCAGCACCTCGAGGAAATTTCCGTCTATTGCTCCGCCTCAAAAAATACCGACCGCGTCCCTGCCAAAAGCCTCTTCATCTTCATCGGCGCCCTGCCACGCACCGACTGGCTGGGCACCCTGGTCCAGCGCGATGCTCGCGGCTTCATCCTCTCCGGCCCCGATCTCATGCGCGACGGTAAGCGCCCCCAGGGCTGGAGCATCGATCGCGATCCCTCTCTCCTCGAATCCAGCGTCCCGGGGATTTTCGTCGTCGGCGATGTTCGCCACGGCTCCGTCAAGCGCGTCGCTTCAGGCGTCGGCGAAGGCGCGGTTGCCATTCAATTCGTTCATCAGTACCTTGCGAAGGTGTCATGAGCTACCTGGACCGAGCTTCCCCTGTCGCCAAGAGCAATTTGCCGGCGCTTGTCGACGAAGTGCGAAAAATTACCGTCTTCAACGACCTCCCTCAGGAACAATTGGAGTGGCTCGTCTCCAATTGCCTGGAAGCCCGCTTCGCTCCGGGTGAGACCGTCTATAAAGAAGGCACTCCCGCCGAATACATGTCCATTTTTCTCGAGGGCAGCATCTACGCTCGCCGTGAATCCGAAGGCGCAAACAGCCCCGTCTTCATTGTCGGTAAAGGCGATGTCACCGGCTTGCTTCCCTTTTCGCGCATGACCCATCTCACCATCACCGGCCGCGCGGAAGAGCCCGTCCATCTACTGCTGTTTCCCGCCACTTTGTTCAACGAAATGCTCCACCGCATGCCCACCCTTGGCAAGCGGCTTGTCGGCCTCCTCACCGATCGCGTCCGCGAAATGACCCGCAGCGAGCAGCAGCGCGACAAACTCGCCGCCCTCGGCCAGCTTTCTGCCGGCCTCGCTCACGAACTCAACAATCCCGCCGCCGCGGCCGCTCGTGCCTCCGACGCGCTCCTCGAATGCCTGGCGCGCCTCCGCAAACTCGACTCCCTGCCGTATCTCTCCGAAGCAAATTGCACCGAGATCGCGAGGATCGAAATTGAGTTAAGCAAGGAACTTCAGCCTCCCGCTTTCAAGGACCAGCTCGAACGCAGCGACCGCGAGGAATCCATCACCACCTGGCTCGAGTCCCACAATGTCCCCGAAGCCTGGAAGCTCAGCCCCCTCCTCGTCGACGCCAACCTCACCCGCGATCATCTCGAGCGATACCATGCCGCCGCTGGCGCCACCATGCCCACCGCGCTCATGCGCTTCGCCACCCTTCTTGAGATGGAGCGCATCGTTGGTCAAGTTGCGCACAGCACCAAACGTATCTCCACCCTGGTAAAAGCCATCAAGGAATACTCCTACATGGATCAGTCGCCAGTGCAGGAGGTGGACATCGTTCGCGGCATCGAAACCACAATCGCGATCATGGAGCACAAGCTGAAAAAAGGCATTCAGGTTATCCGCGAGTTTGCGCCAGACGTTCCGAAGGTCACCGCCAATGGCGGCGAACTGAATCAGATCTGGACCAACCTGATCGACAACGCCGCCGACGCCATGAAGGCAAACGGCAAGCTGCGCATCCGCGTCGCGCACGAAGGCGATTACGTCCTCGTGGAGGTCACCGACAACGGCACCGGAATTCCCGAGGACGTTCAACCTCACATTTTCGAGCCCTTTTTCACCACCAAGGGCGTGGGCGACGGCACCGGCCTCGGCCTCGACGCCGTTCAGCGCATCGTTCGCAAAATGCGCGGCACCATCAACTTCGAATCCGTCCCCGGCGAAACCTGCTTCCAGGTTCGCATCCCCATCCGCCAAACCATGTAATCGCGTCCTCGCCCAATCCTCTGTAGCTCAGGCCGCAGGCCTGAGGCTTTCCATAACCACAAGCAGAATTGTTGACGATTGCGCAGTTTCTCCGCGTGATTGCGCTTATTCCCCCGAATGGAAAACCCTCACCCCTCAAAGGGGTGAGCTACAGGAACGCCGTGACCACCTCCAAAGTTTTTCTTTCTGCTTGGTTGAGGCACGATTCTGTGTAAAATCTTGGGCATGAACCGTCGAACCTTTATCGAAACGTCGCTCGCCTCCGTCGCTGTAACTTCACTTCCCTTCCGCGGTCTCGCCGCACATCAGGTAGATCCAATCGGCGTCCAACTGTACACCGTGCGCGGACTGATGGGGACCGATGTTCCCGGTACAATCGCGAAGATCGCCGCAATCGGCTATAAGGAAGTGGAAACCGCCGGCTACCCTGCTCTTTACTCACCCAAAGACCTGCGCGTGCTCCTCGACGCAAATGGCCTCGCCGCGCCCTCCTGCCACGTCCCTTACGACGTCGTTCAGCACCGGATTCCACAAGCCATCGAAGCCGCGCATGTTATCGGTCACCAGTACATCATTTGCCCGTGGATCGACGACTCCCAGCGCGCCTCGTCCGACGGTTACAAGCGCGCCGCCGACCTCTTCAACAAAGCCGGCGAAGCTTGCCGCAAGGCAGGGATCCAGTTCGGCTACCACAATCACTTTTGGGAATTTCTTCCCGACAAGAATCTCGGCGACAAGTTGCCTTACGACTTCCTGCTTGAATCCACCGATCCCGCAAACCTCACAATGGAACTCGACCTTTGCTGGATCACTGTTGCCAAAAAGGACCCCATCGCTTACTTCAAGAAATATCCCGGCCGCTTTTCGCAGGTCCACGTGAAGGACCTCAACAGGATTCCGCCTATCATCCCCGGGAAGAGTTCCGAGAAAATGATCGACGACGTCGCCGCAGGCTTTACAGCAATCGGCGGCGGCGTGATCGACTGGAAGACTCTCCTGCCCGCCGCGCAGGACGCCGGGGTGAAGCATTTCTTCGTTGAAAACGACGCGCCCAAGGACGCCATCGCGAACCTCACCGAGAGCTACGCGTACCTCTCGAAACTGCGTTTCTGAACCAAAACGGGAAAACGTTCGAACAGCTGTGGAAATCGTTTCGAATGTTTTCTTTGCAAGTGTTGAATGCGGACCAGTTACAAATATCAGGTAGTTCCGGTATTTAAAAATTAATTACCTTCAAGTGTTACTTTAAATGTCGGCGCGCCGACATTTTCGGCTCCTTCCCCTCTCTGCTTTCCTCGGGTAAACCAGGGAAATCGTCCCAGTACCGTTTTCCCAAATGCCCTATAGGTAGTTCGATTGATTGACAAAACTCCCGCCCCGCGGCTACTGTGCTTACGAAGCTGCAAATTGTTGGCTACATTGGACAAAAACACCAGATATGACGACTGACTCGAAGCAGTCCCCGCAAAAGTCTGCCGCTCACCCCAAAGTTCGCAAGGCCGTATTGCCCGCCGCGGGTCTCGGCACGCGCTTTTTGCCCGCCACCAAGGCGCAACCCAAGGAAATGCTGACGGTTGTGGACAAGCCGCAGATTCAATATGTCGTCGAAGAATGCGTCGCCTCCGGCATCGAGCACATCATCATCGTCACCGGTAAAGGCAAGAATTCCATCGAAGATCACTTCGACAATTCGCCGCTACTCGAACGCTTTCTGGAAGAAAAAGGCAAGCACGAGCAGGCGGAGATGGTCCGCCGCATCAGCAACATGGTGCAGGTCAGCTATACGCGGCAGAAGGAGCCGCTCGGCCTCGGCCACGCCGTCCTCGTCGCGAAAGATCTCGTCGGCGATGAACCCTTCGCCGTGCTACTCGGCGACGTGCTCATCCCTGGCGCAAATCCCGCTACCAAACAGCTAATCGACGTCTATGAAGCAACCGGCACAGGCGCTATCGCAGTCGAAGAAGTTCCGCGCGACAAAACGCACCTCGACGTGATCTTCGCTGGCGAACCCGCCCCGCAACCGCCGTTCGGCGAACGCCTGCTGCGCATTCGCGACCTCGTCGAAAAACCAAAGAACGAAGACGCGCCCAGCAACCTCGCCATCACCGGCCGCTACGTGCTGCCCCCCGCGATTTTCGATTGCCTCGAACGCACCAAGCCCGGCGCCGGCGGAGAGATTCAACTCACAGACGCCATGCGCCTGCTCGCGAAAGAGCAGGGACTATGGGCTTACATTTACGAGGGAATTTCCTACGATGCGGGAGACAAACTCGGCTTCCTGAAAGCCACCGTCGAACTCGCCCTGCAAAATAAAGAACTCGGCTCCGACTTCCGCGCCTATCTTAAATCTCTAAAACTGTAATCCTTAATCCTTCTTCTTCGCCGGCTTCTTCTCTTTGCTTTCCTTCGTAGCCGACTCCTTGGCCTCAGCCGCCTTCGCAGCGGAATCCTTGGACTCGTTCGACTCCGTCTTGGTGGCAGGCGGCATATCGGTCCCCGCGCTCTTCTTCCCGGCGTAGTCGGTCACATACCAGCCGGCGCCCTTAAACTGAATTGCGGGCGCCGTCAACGTCCGCTCCACTTTTCCGCCGCAATGCGGGCACTTCTTCAAATGCGGCCCCGCCACGCTCTCGATTTTCTCCGTCCGGCGCTTGCACTTCGTGCACTGGTATTCGTACAGTGGCACAGTTGCTCCTCCTGCGTGTTCTCCAAACTATCAATTATAGCATGCGGCTCCGAGCCGTCTGCCCGCGGCCCCGCATGTTAAACTTTCCTTACGCTTCCCATGACGACAACCGCGCATGCCGACGATTCCCTCTTGCCGCACCGCGGCTCGCTGTATCTTGTCGCCACGCCGATCGGCAATCTGGAAGACATCACGCTGCGCGCCCTGCGCATCCTCAAGGAAGTGGACCAGATCGCCTGCGAAGACACGCGCCACACGCTGAAGCTCCTTAACCACTTCGAAATTCACAAGCCGCTGGTCAGCTATCACGAGCACAATGAAATCACGCGCGCCCCGGAACTCGTCCATGCTATGGAGCAGGGCGCAAGTGTCGCGCTTGTCAGCGATGCCGGTATGCCGCTAGTGTCCGATCCCGGCTTCCGGCTGGTCTCACTGGCCATTCGCCACCAGATTCCCGTGATTCCCATTCCCGGCGCTTCAGCTTTGCTCACGGCGCTCGCCGCTTCCGGACTGCCGAATGAAGAATTTCTTTTCATCGGATTTCTCCCGGCGCGTTCCAGCGAACGCCGCCGCGCGCTCGAACACCTGCGGATTGAAAATCGCACCATCATTCTCTATGAAGCGCCGCACCGCATCGCGGAAACGCTAGCCGATGCGCTGGCCATTTTGGGCGACCGGCCGGCGTGCTTGGCGCGCGAAGTGACAAAAATCCACGAAGAGTTTCGCCGCGGCACGCTGTTCGCATTGGTGCAATCGCTTGAAGAGCATCCTGTCCGGGGTGAAATCACTCTGATCCTCGGGCCGCCGGAAACCGGCTCCCCGGGCGCGCAGGTGGACACTGCGCAATCCCTCGCCGCTCGCGTTGACGAATTGATGCACCAGGCAAAGCTCGATCGCAAGGAAGCCCTGAAACTCGCCGCCAAGGAACGAGGCATCACTCGCCGCGACGCCTACCGTCAACTCCTCGACGAAAATTCCCCGGAACCCGAGTAGCCTGCCAAGTAAATCCCGCGTTCCAGATGAACTGGGATCGATCCCCTGTCATAAGACATAATCAGCACCGGAGGTGCGGCAGACATTAGCCCAGCCCGTCAGGGCTGGGGTGCAATCCCAAAAAACCCGAGCGCCGGAGGTGCGACAGATTTTTTTTGAAACTGAAGGTGGCCAATCGCGAGGACGCGGTAGCCGGTCTTAAGACGGGCCACTACAAAAGAAATAGCACAGCGAGGAATCGCTGTGCCACAAAGAACATTAGTAAACGGATTCCGAGCGGAACATCTTTTGGAACCGCGGGCCGACAAACTGCACGCCGACCACTTTTTCTCCGTCGGTCAGTGACTCGCTGATATGCACGACTTTGCCCTGGGTTTCAAAATCCTGCTCGCCGCGGCGCTGCACGTGGCTCTGCGCAGGGATCCGGATCTCCAGGTTCGAGCCGATGGCGACGTCGAACCGCGTGCGAAACGCGGCTCCGCTGCGGCACAAATTTTCGCTGGCGGTTTCTTCTTCGAAGGACTGACCTCGCGCGTCACGGCCGCGCACGCGCAATGGCAGGCGGACCGCAATCCTACGTTCTGACCTCTTCCGGGCGATGCTCTCGCTGACTGGGCTCATGGGCTGGTGTTCCCCTGTCGGCGATTTTTCCCGCGAAAAAGCGATCCACGTTCTCGACCACTTCCTGCGGCGTGCGCGCCGAGTGCACGATACGTCGAAGCTCGCTGCCGTTCGTAACACTGTGCGTAAACCAGCATGCGAACTGCTTCATTTTTCCCACGCCATCCGGTAGGTTTGAGTTAAGAATTTTCCGGTAGTAGCCAGAAAGTAACTGCCGGCGATCCTCTTCCGTGGGCACGTCGTAGCGCCCCGTGGTGCGGTACTGCTCCATTTGGCGGAAAATCCACGGATTCGTGGCCGCGGCGCGGCCAATCATCACCGCGTCGCAGCCCGTTTCTTTCACTAAGCGCGCCGCATCTTCCGGCGATTGCACGTCGCCGTTGCCAATCACGGGAATCTTCACGGCCTGCTTCACCGCCGCGATAATATTCCAGTCCGCTTTGCCGGTGTAGCCCTGCGCGCGTGTGCGCGGGTGAATCGCCGCCGCTTCCACGCCGATCTGCTCGGCCATCTTCACCACTTCCACCGCTACGATCGAGTTCTCGTCCCAACCCGCGCGCAGCTTGATGGTCAGTGGAATTTTCACCGCACCGCGGACATCTTTGAAAATTTCTTCCAGCAGCGGCAATTCGCGCAGCAGGCCGGAACCGCCGCACTTCACCACTTTTTTCGCCGGGCAGCCCAGATTGATGTCCACGGCGTCGTAACCGAGGTCTTCCACCATGCGCGCCGCATCGGCCATCACCTTCGGATTCGCGCCAAACAACTGCGCCGCGATCGGATGCTCGTCTTCTTCAAAGAAAAGATAGCGCAGGGTCTTTTTCGCGCTGCGGGTGATGCCCTCGGAGCTGGTGAATTCCGTCATCAAGAGGCCGCAGCTACCGAGGCCGCGAATCACACGTCTAAACAGGGTGTCGGTCACGCCCGCCATAGGCGCAAGGATCGTCGCGGGACGAATGACCAGGTCACGAACTTTGTATTCGGCGGGAATCATGGCAGTTTCACTATTCAGTTTATCAGGCATAGGCAGCCGATGTCGCACGGATGTTCCTCACAGAACTCGCTGCCTGATTGACTAGCACCGCCGCCCATCGTACGCTGCATTTGGAGCAAGATTTCCTCTTTCCAGGCCATTATGTTGCGCTGGTCATCACTACCCCATCGATTGCTTCTGACGATGGCTACCGTTTTCGCGGCAGCGGCCATCGTCTACTCTTCCTTGTGGATGTACGCAGAACGCGCGGTCTCGCGAGTGGAGTTGGGCTTTAACAGTCAGCATGTCAATCAATACGACGGAACCACCCACTGCATGAAAGTTTTCGATGTGGTTCCGAACAGCCCCGCCGAACGCGCTGGGCTGCGCGCCGGGGACCGCATCATCGGCGTTGACGGAAACGCGCTCACCACATCTGCTCCATTTGACCTGGCCTATGCCCGCGGAAAACCTGGCGACGCTGTTACGTTCAGCATCCAACGCGCAGGGGAGCCCAACCCGATCGAGCTGCGCGGAATCTTTCGCGCCTCCTCTGACGCCGGGCCGGCGGAGGGCTTTGCAAAGACTTCGGCCATGGAAGTCACGCGATCGTTTCCGGTTCTATTTCTTCTGGTCGGGTTGACGGTTCTGTTTCTTCGGCTGAACGATCCGAATGCCTGGCTGCTTGCTTTCTTGTTCTGTGGATTCACCGCCGCCCCGGGCTTTTCGTATCAAGCGGCCATAAACCCGGCTTTGCGCTCGTTTGCATTCACCTATCAGGTGATTTTGTACGCCATGCTTTGCCCCCTCTTCTATATATTTTTCGCGATCTTCCCGGCTCGGTCTCCCTTGGATCGGCGCGTCCCTTGGCTGAAATGGATAGGCCTCGCTTTTGGAGTTGCAACGGCAACGGCAATCCTGGCCTTGGGCGATCTGCGGTCCGCCGGAGTCGCGGCGGAGGTTCTCGGCGAGCGCGGCGGAGAAATCGTTCACCTATCGCTGATTTACGGGTCTTATGTGTTCCTTGGGCTGGGGCTCATTTCGCTGGGCGGGAACGCGCTGGCCGGAAGTTGCGACGCGGGAGTGCGCCGCAAATCCCGCGTGATTCTTTGGGGCACGCTGATCGGCGTGCTGCCGCTTATTGTCGAGCGCGCGGCGATGGACTTCGCGGAGTACCAGCCTTCATTCTGGGTGGACACGATTCTGATTACCGTTTGCGCGCTCTATCCCCTGTCGTTCGCCTATGCCGTGGTGAAGCATCGGGTGATGGAAATTCCCGTGCTCTTGCGGGCCAGCGCGCGGTATTTCCTCGTTCAGCGCGGCTTCACCGTTCTGCTTTTCCTGGTGGCCTTCTCCGCTATCGCTTTCTTCTCCCACACGCTGTCCCGCTTTTTCCAACCGAATGCGAGCGCGGGAATGATGTTCAGCGCCGCGTTTGGAATCGCACTCGTGTGGGCGTCCGCGCCTCTGGTCAAGCGCGGGACGCAGCGCATCGACCGCGCCTTTTTCCGCAGCGCCTACGACGCCCGCCTGATCCTGCAAGATCTTGCTGAAAAGGCGCGCACCGTCACCAGCCGCGGCGAGCTGGCGGAGCTTCTGCAGCGTCACCTGGAAAAGGCACTGCGCCCCAAGACTTTTGTGTGCTATTTAGCAGCGGGCGACTCAAAACTGGCCACGGAGTGCAAAAACGTTCCGTCGGAAGCACAGACGCTCTCCACCGGCCTGATGACGCTTGCGCTGCTGACACTGCGCGGGAGATCGTGGGACGTGCCGCTTCCTGGCCAGGACGGGATGGAAGATCTCGCCGTGCTGGCTCCGCTGGCGCCGGAATGCCTGGTGCCGATTCTGGATCACGCCGGCCAACTTTCCGGCTTGCTGGTGCTGGGGCAGCGCCTCTCCGAGGAGCCCTATTCGAGAGAGGACAAGCGGCTGCTCGATTCGGTGGCCAGCCAAGCCGGCATCGCGATTGAAAATTTCGGCCTCGCGGAAAAAATGGCGGAGCGAATGGAAGTGGACCGCCGCGTGGCGCGCGACATGGAAATTGCGCGCGAAGTGCAGTCGCGTCTTTTTCCTCAATTCCTGCCGCCACTCAGACGCTGCAATACACGGGGGCGTGCATCCAGGCGCGCGTGGTTGGCGGCGATTACTACGATTTTCTCGATCTCGGCACGGGACGCCTCGGCATCGTGCTCGCGGACATTTCCGGCAAGGGCATTGCCGCGGCGCTGCTGATGGCGAATCTGCAGGCGAATCTCCGCAGCCGGTTCATGGTTGCTCTGGAAGATCCTCATCAGTTGCTGCAGTCGGTGAACCGGCTATTTGTCGAGAACACGCCGGAGGACAGTTACGCCACTCTGTTTTACGCCGATTACGACGATGCGAATCACTGTTTGCGCTATGCGAATTGCGGACACAATCCTCCACTGCTGCTGCGCGCGAGCGGAGAAATCGAGAAGTTGGGGGCGACCGCGACTGTTCTCGGACTCTTCCCTCAATGGAATTGCGAAGTAAGGAAAATCGCCGTCGGCCCGGGAGACGTGCTGGCGATTTACACCGATGGAGTCACCGAAGCGACAAATCAGGCGGGTGAGGAGTTCGGCGAATCGCGCCTGATGGAAATCGTGCGGTCGCACCCGCAGCTCCCGGTCAAAGAAATGCTCTCCGTGATTCTGGACGAAGTGCAGCAGTTCAGCGGGGCAAGCCAGGCGGACGATCTGACACTGGTGATCGCTCGGGTGCAGTGAGGTGGGAAGAGTTTGGAGTGCGGGAGCTCTGCTCCCGCTTTTACGGACTCACCGCTTTCTCGCAAACTAAGTTTTGGGTAGGACTATACGCCTCTAAAGCGGTGGCAGAGCCACCGCACTCCAAAAGTTACTTCTTCGCGGGAGGTTCTTCTTTGAGGAATTTGTCTAGCCGCAGGAATTTGCGTCCGAGCGCGCCGCTGTAGGCCGACCACTCCGGTTCACCGGAGTCAATCGCGAGCGCCGCGCGCACGGCTCCCATTTTTGAATCCAGATCGTCCATATAGTGGAAGGCCAGCGCTTCGCGAATCATCGGCAGTTTAGGCGAGCCGAATTCGTATTCGCCGTGGTGGCTGATCAGGATGTGCTGCACCACGATTTTCAGCTTTTCGGGGAAACCTTCGATCGCGTCCATCTCTTTCGAGACGCTTTCGAGTTCCATCGTGATGTGGCCGAGCAACTGGCCTTCGGCGGTGTAGCTGACGGCGCGTTCGTAGCACAACTCGTCCAGCTTGCCGACGTCATGGAGCAGCGCGGCGGTCAAAAGCAGATCCACATCCAGTTCGGAATAGTGAGCGGCAATCTGCTGCGCCAGCCCGCACAATCCAACCACGTGCTCAATCAGGCCGCCAATGTACGCGTGGTGCATCACTTTCGCGGCGGGCGCGCGCTTGAATCGTGCCACATTTTTCGGGTCGGTCAGAATTTTCGAGGTCAGCTTTTTGAGCCAGGGATTTCTTATTCCCTCGATAAAGCCCAGGACTTGCTCGTAAAGCTTTTCCACATCGAACGGCGTGTGCGGCAAAAAGTCGCCCAGATCAATCTCCTCAGGTTTGGCTACGCGGAACTGCTGCAAGGTGAGCTGTGGCTTGTTGCGGTACAGCTCCACGCGGCCTTGCACTTTAATGAAATCGTCGCGGCTGACTTCCCTGGCCAGCGCGTCGAACTGGTCCCACATGCGCGCTTCCACCGTGCCGGTGCGGTCGCCCAGTTCCATGCGCAGGTAGGGCTTTCCGCCGGCGGTGTTGCGAACTTCTTTTTCGTGAACGAGGAAAAACCCGGTGATGGATGGATCGGGCTCGAGGTCCTTAATGAAAAGTTTTTTCACTCGGCTTACCCGTTCGTTTTCTTTCCGAACAGCAGATATTTTTTGTGGGCCTTTTTCGCTTTGGAGGCTTCCGGCGTCGCGCTGACTTCTTCAATTTCGGAATTACCGCCGCCGGCCATGTCCTGGTAGCCGGGCTTGACCACCACGTAGCTCTGCTCGCGCAGGGTTTTCAGGTATTCGCGCAGGGCAGGTTCCATCCGTTCGCCGTACAAGTGGTCCATGATTTCATTTTCCACCTTTTCGAACGGCTGCTCGCCCTCTTCGTAGCGTTCCAGCACTTGCAGGATCAGAAATCCCTGTTTCGTCTCAATCACGTCGGTGAGCTGGTTTTTCTTCATCGCAAAAACCTGGTCCTCGAGCTGCTTGGAAAGCTCGCCGCGTTTGTAAACGCCGAGGAAGCCGCCCTGCTGCGCGGTGCTGCCGTCGGAAAAGCGCTTTGCCAGCGTCGCGAAATCCTCGCCTTCCTTGATGCGCCGCAGGAGGTCGTCGGCTTTTTTCTTCAGGTCGGCGAGATCGGAGTCTTTCTTGCCCTCGGTGCTGATCTCGATCGCCCGCAGCGCCACTTGCTCGGGTTTCACGAAATCCTTTTTGTGTTCCTCGTAATATTTCTGCGTTTCATCGTGGCCGATAGTGATGTGCGAGCCCACTTCGCGGCGGATGACTTCCTGGGTCAGGAATTTGTTGCGGATGTTACTTTTGAAGTCGTCCCAGTTTAGGCCCTCCTTGGTTACGGCCTTTTCCAGGTCATCAGGACCGGGCAGTTTGTTTTGAATGCGGATCTGATCGAGTTGTTTTACTACCTCGCCCTCGACGTTGATGCCCATGTCCTTGCCGCGTTGCGCCAGCAGCGACTGGTCGATCAAATCGCGCAGGGCAAATTTCTGCCGGTCTTCCACAGCAACTTGCAACTGCTCGGGCGTACAGCGCCCGCTGCATTCCTGCTGGGCGTCCTCGACGGCGGCCGCGCGCGCTTTGTCCAGCTCGGAGGTAGTGATAATTTCGTTGTTCACGCGGGCGACAATCTCTTCGACCACTTTTCCTTCGCCGGTCAAGGCCGGCTTCGCGGGTTTGGCGGCCTTGGCGGGAGGCGTGGCCGGCTTCTTCGGCTGCTCCGGCTCTGGCGCGGCCATCTGCGGCGCTTCGAGCGATGGCGGCTTCTGCGCCGTCGGATTGTCCGGCGGCGGGTTGACCGGCGGGGTCTGCGCCAGCAGCGGCAGGGCAAACAGCAAGCCGGCCAGCAATACGGTCTTCGTCATTATTTTCACCATGGAATGAGTTTAGCCTTCTCCTCGCAAACCGAGCAATACGTTTCTCAGCGCCCCGGGAACCGATTCCCCTCGCTGGAGCTCCATCCAGAGCACGCCGCTGGGGTCGAGCTTGATGCCCTTCCTCGAGCGGACGACTTTGACGACGACGGCGGGATCCAATTGTGTTTCCGGGTGGAACCTCAGCGCGACCCGCGTTCCCTGGCGCTCCACCGACGCGATGCGCAACTTCTCGCTGATGGATTTGAGCATCGCATACTCCAAAAGGTTTTCTACCGATTTGGGCATGGCGCCGAAACGGTCTTCCAGTTCCTTGTGAACGTCCTGCTTTTCGGCTTCGGTGGCGATGGTGGAGATGCGTTTGTAGGTGCGCAGGCGGAGATTCTCGCTGGGGATGTACTCCTGGGGAATGCGGACGTCCATGCCGAGGCTCAGCGTGGTGCGCAGTTCCGGCATGGACTCTTCGCCCTTTAGCTTGGCCACGGCGCCTTCGAGCATCTGGACGTAGAGATCGAAGCCGATGGATTCGATGTGGCCATGCTGCTGGCGGCCGAGGAGGTTGCCTGCGCCGCGCAGTTCCAGATCGAGTGCGGCGATGCGGAAGCCGGCGCCGAGTTCGCTGAACTCCTTCATCGCGGCGAGCCGTTTGCGGGCGACGTCGGAGAGAATTTTTTCGGTTGGCACCAAGAGGTAGGCGTAGGCGCGGTGATGCGAGCGGCCGACGCGGCCGCGCAACTGGTAGAGTTCGGCGAGGCCGAGGCGGTCGGCGCGATTGATGAGGATGGTGTTGGCGCGGGGAATGTCCAGGCCGTTTTCGACGATTGTGGTGGCCACGAGCACATCCGCTTCGTCCCGGATGAATTTCAGCATCACCGCTTCGAGCTCTTTTTCGCCCATTTGACCGTGGCCGACCACAACGCGCGCTTTCGGTACTAGCTTGCTTACCAAAGATGCGAGCGAATAGATGGATTCGACGCGGTTGTGGATGAAATAAACCTGGCCGTCGCGAGCCATTTCGTTTTCAATTGCGCGGCGGACCAGCTCTTCGCTGAAGGGTGCTACCGAGGTTTGAATCGCAAGGCGGTCGCGCGGGGGCGTTTCGATCAGCGACATATCGCGCAGGCCCACCAGGGACATGTGCAGTGTTCGCGGAATTGGCGTTGCGGAGAGCGCCAGCGCGTGGACGTTCTTGCGCATTTCTTTCAGGCGCTCCTTGTGGGCTACGCCGAAGCGCTGCTCTTCGTCCACGATCAGCAAGCCGAGATCCTGAAACTTGATGTCGTTCGATAGCAGGCGGTGCGTGCCGATGACGACGTCCACTTTTCCAGCTTCGAGGTCGGCAAGGATTACTTTTTGCTCGGCGGCGGTGCGGAAACGGCTGAGCATTTCGATGCGGGTGGGGAAGGCTGCAAAGCGTTTCTTGAAGGTTTCAAAATGCTGGAACGCGAGCACGGTTGTCGGCGTGAGCACGGCGATCTGCTTGCTGTCGGCCACCGCCTTGAACGCGGCTCGCATCGCCACTTCGGTTTTGCCGTAGCCGACGTCGCCGCACAGCAGGCGATCCATCGGCGTGGGCCTTTCGAGATCCTTCTTGATGTCGGCGATGGCGGTGCGTTGGTCCGCGGTTTCTTCGAATTCGAAGGCGTCTTCAAATTCGCGCTGCCAGGCGCCGTCGGGAGAAAACGCGAAGCCTTCCGCCGTTTTGCGCTCGGCGTAGAGAGCGAGCAACTGGTCGGCCATGTCTTCGAGCGATTTCCTGACGCGGGTTTTGCGCGTGGCCCAGGCCGTGCCGCCCAATTTGTCCAACGTGGGTTCCGAGCCTTCGACCACGCGGTAGCTTTGGACGAGATCCATACGCTCGAGAGGGACGTAGAGCCGCGCGTCATCCGCATAGCGCAGCAGCATGAATTCGCCGCGGCGGCCCTCGGATTCGATCAGGCGGAGGCCCTCGAACTGGCCGATGCCATGATCCACATGCACTACGTAATCGCCGGGCTTTAGTTCCGCGAAATCGGCGAAGAATCCGCTGGTGCGAATCTTGCGGCTGGGGCGCTCGACGGACGGGGTTACATCGAAGAGGTCCGCGTTGCCGTAAATCGTGACCTTCGCTTCGGGAAACGAAACGCCCTGGGCGAATGGAGCGCGCACCAAAACGAGGGCCGCGCTTTCCGTGGCGCTTTCGGCGGTGAAACCCGCGGCGGCTTCTTCCGTTTCGCCGAGCACATAGGGAACTTCGTATTCGCGGCAGATGTCGGCGTAGCGTTCGAGTTCGCCGAGGCTTGCCGCGGTCAGGTACACCGTGCCGCCCGACGTAAGCTGAGATTTCACGCCGCCGACGCAGGCTACGACGTCGCCATGAAAGCGGGTGCTTGGCCGCGAGCTCAGCTCGAAGCGCTGGCCGCCGTTCTGGGCAAGATTCAGTTGCTCGAGCTCCGCGCGCGAGGTTTTCACCAGGGCGCGTTCCCAGTCGGGTTCGCTCCAGAAGTAGTGTGTGACTTCCGGCGAATTCGCGTGGCCGTGGCGCTCGTAATTTTCGGTGGCCGCTTCCTGTAATTTCTTTGCGGCTTCGCGGAGCGCCAGCGGCTCATCGAGAAACACAATCGGCTTCAGCGAGCTTTCCGCGAGTTCAAAGAGCGCGCTGCCGCCCGCTTCTGAGGTTGCGCCCATCCAGCGTCCGGGCTCCCAGTCTTCGGCTTCGCGGCTGCCGGGTGCGGGAACGCTCCATTCGGCAAGTGGGAGAATGGTCGTCTTGTTCACCGGCGCGACGGATCGCTGGGTGCGTGGATCGAATTCCCGGACCGATTCAACCGTGTCGCCGAGGAGTTCGATGCGGACGGGCCGCAGCGCTTCGGGGGAGAAAACGTCAATGATGCCGCCGCGGACGGCGAACTGGCCCGGCAGGTCCACCATTTCCGTGCGGGCGTACCCGATGCTGCCGAGATGCTTGATGAGGGCATCGTGCGAGACTTCGGAATCCTTGGCGAGGATTTGCGCGAGCGTCAGATAGACGTAGGGATCCTGATAGCGCCATAGCGCGGCGGCCATCGGCGCAATCACCAGGGAAACTTCGCCGTTGGCGAGGCGGTAGAGCGTCGCGGCGCGACGCTCAAGAATGTCGGCGTGCGGTGCTTGCGAGTCCCACGGCAGGTTGTCGAAGGCGGGAAGGACGGCTACTCCGCCGGTTGCGCCGGGGAAAATCTGGGCGAAGAAGCGGACGCTTTCGGCGAGATCCTCAGCGCGGCGATTATTTTCGGTGAGGAAGAAGGCCGGGCGCCGCAATTCATGGGTGAAGTATGCCGCGGCAAGGGCTTTGGCGACGTCTTGAAGGCCGGAGAGGCCCACGAGGCCCGCGCCGGCGCGTAGTTCTCCCAACGCGCCATCCAAGGAGGGGTGGCGCAGCAGGCGTTCCAATCGTTCTCGAACCGCGGGCAGTATCATGCTGCTTGCAAAACTTTGAATGCGGCGCGGGCCTTTCCCCTGGTGCCCGCCACCGCGAAAAGCAAACTTTTCGTTTACGCGCGTACCTTGCGCAGAATTTCCGTGGTCGAATGGCCTTCGACGACGTCGATCAAAACCACTTTTCCTCCGGCGGCTTCCACTTCCTCGCGCCCAACGATCTGGTTCCCCGGCCAGTCGCCGCCTTTCACGAGAATATCCGGCAGCAGCGCCGCCACGGTTTTTTGCGGCGTCAACTCATCGAAGACGATCACACCGTCCACGCATTCGAAGCCTGCCAGAATTTCCGCGCGCTCCTGTTCGGGAATCACCGGGCGGCCGGCGCCTTTCAGTGCGCGGACGCTTTCGTCGCTATTGAGGCCGACGACCAACGCATCGCCCATCGCGCGGGCCGCTTCCAGCAGTTTGATGTGGCCGGGATGGAGAACGTCGAAGCATCCGTTGGTAAAGACCACGCGGCGGCCGTTGCGTTTCCCCGGGCCAAACTGCAGAATGAGTTCGTCAAGAGTTAAAACTGCGGGGTGCAAAGGTTCTCCATGCTCGCTTACGACGGCGTCAACGCCCATCCTTGTGAAATTCAATTCTATCATGCCGACTGTGCAGCCCGCTGGCGCGGCGAGCGGCTCGCATGAGCCGCAAACCGATCTGGCAAGCACTAGCGGGGATCGCCCTTTTGATTGTGGGAGCGCTATGGACCTACGCGGGAGCGCGGGGCTACACGGAAAAGCGCGTGAACGCGGTTGCGGGCGCGTGCCGCGTGGACATGACCATCATCCAGAAACGCGAGACGCCAGCACAGGTGAACACAGGTGCCGTGGTGCTGTTTCACGGGCTGGCGGCGAACAAGTACATCATGCGGTATCTGGCGCGCAGCTTTGCGGAGTTGGGCTTGACGGTGTACGTGCCGGATCTTCCCGGTCACGGGCGCACGTCGGGACCATTTACTCCGGAGAAAGCGGAGGACTGTGCAAGGTCTCTGCTCCGGGGATTATCGGCGCGCGGACTAATCGTGCCGGATCGCACCATTCTGGCAGGGCATTCGATGGGCGGAGCGATTGCGTTGAGGCTGGCGCAGGAGTTCCGTCCCGCGGGAGTGATCGCGCTGTCGCCGGCGCCGATGAAAGCGGCCCACGGCGCGACCCCGGAAAAATTGTTGTTCCGGAATCCGCCGGTCATCCTGCCAAACACGCTGATCACCGCCGGGCAATTTGAACCGAAGGGATTGGCCGCGAACGCTGAGGACCTGGTGGCCGGAAACACGGATCCAACGATTCAGTTTCATGCGTTGCCGGGGCAAACGCATGTGAGCGTTTTGTTTTCGCCGGGCGCGGCGAGGATGTCGCAAGCATGGGCGGCGCGGGTGCTGAGCATGCCGAATCCCGCGACCCTTCCCAGCTTGCTTTATCTGAGCGGAGGAGTGCTCGGGTTTCTGGGTATTCTGCTGCTCTCGGGGCCGTTCTTGCGGGAACTGGCGACGGTCGCTCCTGCCGAGCCTGCTGGCGATTCCAGTGTGCGCGAAACGGTTCGATTTCTGGCCGAGATGGTCCTCGTTTCATTTGCTGTAGTTTTTTTGCTTCGCCACTTCATTCCGCTGCGCGTGCTGGGGTTGTTTGAGGGCGATTATCTGGCCAGCTTCTTTCTGCTCTCTGGCGCAATTCTTTTATTGCTGCACCCCAAGCTGGCTTTGAGAAAGTTGGCGGTGAAGCCGGGAGTGCTTTTGGGTGCGGCGGTGGGAGCGCTGATCCTGCACCTGCTGGTTACCGGATGGTTCGACCTGACGACGACCAGCGCGTGGCTCACTTTGCAGAGATGGGAGCGCTTCCCGCTCTTTTTCCTTGCCGCTTTTGTCTTTCTTTATGCGCTGGAAATTCTTCTCGGCCCAGTTGCTGAGCCCCGGAAACGGCTGGGGATCGACTACCTGGCAATCCTAGTCGCGTGGCTGGTGCTGGTTTTAGGCACGTTCGTGCTGCATAGCGGGCAGATCCTGGTTGTGCTGCTGATGCCGTACTTCGCGCTGTTCTTTCTCTTCATGCGCCTGGGTGCACGATTGGTACGCCAGCGCACGGGTTCCGCCACGGCCGCCGCGGTCTTCGGTGCTATACTTTTAGCGGGTTTCAGCCTGGTACTCTTTCCTCTGTCCTAGGAGTCGCCAGCCGCCCAGCGAAATGCCCTGTCCCGCCTGCGCCGGAGGCGCGAAGCTAGTTCACCTAGAACGCACAAATGGCTGAGATTGTCATCATCGGTGGCGGACCTTCGGGCGCCATGTGCGGGGAACAACTCGCGCATGCGGGCCACGCCGTAAGTATTTTTGACGAGCACCTGGCGTGGGAGAAGCCCTGCGGCGGCGGGCTGACCTACAAAGCCACGGAGCACTTCCCTTTTCTGCTGGACAATCCTCATCCGAAGAAACTGATCCGCAACGTCGAAATCATCAACGCAGAGAATCAGCGTGCCAAGTTGGACCTAAAGCATCCCATCGTGATCTATTCACGGCGGGTGCTGAACGGCTTCCTGCTGGACCGCGCCCGCGAAGCGGGTTGCGAAGTGCATCAGCGCCGCGTACAGCAGATTGACACTTCGACGGACAGGCCGCGGTACTGCGTCGAGGGGGAATGGCGCAATGTGGATTTCGTCGTGCTGGCCTCCGGCGCGCGGAACCAGATGCTGCCGGGAACGCGAGCGCTTTCCGCGGATGAACTGGAGATGACGCAGGGCTATTTCGTGCCGCAGACCGCCGAAGAGATCATCATCAAGTTTTTGCCGGAGTTCGAAGGCTACATCTGGTCGTTTCCGCGGGCCGACCATATTTCGCTGGGCATTTGCGGGAGCATGGCTTCGCACACCAGCAACGAACTTCGTTCGCACCTGCACACGTTTGCCGCGGCGGAAAAATTCCCCACGGAAAACGCCAAGTTTTACAGCCACGTTTTGCCTTCGCCGCAGGTACGCACGCTTTCCGATCGCGCGGTGATTGGCAGGAATTGGGCGATGTGCGGCGATGCTGCCGCGTGGGTGGACCCGTTGACGGGCGAGGGCCTGTTTTACGCGATGCGTTCGGGCGAATTGCTGGGCCGCTCGATCGCGGAAGGCTGCCCGGAGCTGTACCCTTCGCGGGTGCGGGCATCGTTTTCGCTGGAACTGGAATTTGCGGCGCGCATTGTTCGCCGCTTTTATCGAGGGTCGTTTCTCGGCTGCTCGGTCACGACGCGGATGGTGCAGTTCCTGCAGCGCAACGCGGTGTTCCGGCAACTGCTGAGCGATCTTTTCTGCGGAACGCAGGACTACACTTCCCTTAAGCAGCGCGTTCTGGGACATTTGGGCGGCACGCTCAGCCAGTTTGTGAGCAGCGTTTTGAATTTCGACAAGCCCACACCGAAGCTGCGCCGCACCGTTCCCGCCGCCGACTGAAGCAACTTTCCGATTTGACATTCCGTTCGGAATCAATCCCTCAAAGCCGGTGCATTGTCATAAGCTTGTGGCGGGCTGTTGTACCGGGCCGGCCCGGCGGAACGTCCGTATGCGTATCAGGGGGGAACGCCATGACCAAGAAAACCTTCACGCTGATTTGCTTCGTATGTTTAGGAACGCTTGTCGCAGTTGCGTCGTCGAGCCATCGCTCTGCGAATACTCTCGCCGAGGTGAGCGCTCTTAACGTCACGATTCAGGAGTGGGCTGTGCCGACCAAGGGCGCGCACCCGCACGATCCGGCGGTGGGAGCGGATGGGGCGCTGTGGTTCACCGAGCAGATGGTGAACAAGATCGGGCGGCTGGATCCGAAGACCGGGGAGTTCAAGGAGTATCCACTTGCGACGGACAAGAATTCCGGGCCGCACGGACTGGTGGCGGACAAAGATGGAAATATTTGGTTCACCGCGAATTTTGGCGGATATATCGGGAAGCTTGATCCGAAGACCGGGAAGGTAACGGAATACAAAATGCCGGTGGCGAAAGCGGATGATCCGCACACGGCGGTGTTTGATGCGCGCGGCATTTTGTGGTTTACCGTGCAGGGCGGAAACATGGTGGGCCGGCTGGACCCGAAAACCGGGAAGATCGAGTTGAAGGAAGTTCCGACGGAGTCCGCGTTGCCGTATGGAATTCAGATCAACAGCAAGGGCGTGCCGATTTTCTGCGAACTGGGCACGAACAAGATGGCTTCGATCGATCCGCAAACAATGGCGATCAAGGAGTATCCACTTCCTGAAGGAGTTCGGCCTCGGCGCCTGGCCATCGCCGCGGATGACACGGTGTACTTCACGGATTTCAAGAGCGGGCATCTCGGCAGGCTGAACACTTCGACGGGAAGCGTGAAATTGTTCGATTCGCCGGACGGAGCGGAGGCGAATCCTTACGGGATTGCGATCACGCCGGACGGCATGGTTTGGTACAGCGAGTCGGGGGTGCATCCGAACACGATTGTGCAGTTCAATCCCAAGACGCAGGCGTTTGCGAGCGCGAAAATTCCGTCGGGCGGAGGAGTGGTTCGGAACATGGCGGCGACGTCCGACGGGCGCGTGTACATTGCGTGCAGCGGCGTGGATAAGGTTGGCGTCGTTACGCCGGCGAAATAATCGCCCAAGTTACACAGGGCGGCCGCCAGTAGTTCCGGTACTCCAAAACTTCTCGGGCTCTGGACTTATTTCCCTGGGTTTGAGGCCGTTATTCGAGTTACGCCTTTCCTTTCAGCAATTTAAGACACCTCTATGTGGCGAACCTCCTGCGGCTTAAAACCGTCGGGAGGATTTCATGCTTGGACCTAAACGAAATATCTTGCTGGGCAGCGCGATTGTGCTGCTGTCGGCTGGAATCATTACCGCAGCGGTTACACTTGCGACTCACCCCAGGACTGTTCCCGTCACCGTTCCCGAAGAGACGGCGATCCATGTGACGTTGGATCAGGGAATCTCCAGCAACCAGAACCGGCCGGGGGATCATTTTGAGGCTACGATTTCGGAGCCGGTGGTTTTGAACGACAAAACCGTAATTCCACAGGGCACTCCTGTCGAGGGCCTGGTTGTGGATGCGCGTCCGTCGGGGCATTTGATGGGACGGGCGCATCTGCAGCTTGCGCTGGAGTCGATGCAGTTGAACGGTAAGACGTACGACCTGCGAACGTCGAGCAAGTACCGTCAGGGCGGTGACCACAAGAAGCGCAACTGGGCATTGATTGGTGGCGGCGCTGGCGGAGGCGCGTTGATCGGCGCGGCAGCAGCGGGTGGCAAGGGAGCACTCATCGGCGGGCCGATCGGAGCGGGCGCTGGCACTGCAGTCGCCTATTTTACCGGGAAGAAGGACATTCACCTAAGGCCAGAGACGCGGTTGGAGTTTCGGTTGAACCAGCCGGTGATTGTGGATACGAAGAGTTGATGGACGAACTCTTCAGCTTGAGCCGGTTTGTGCTGTTTCAAATGTGTCCTGCTTAGCTTGGAGGAGGGGCCGACCTAAGGGTCGGCCCCTACATTTTTGTTTGCATGAATTTCCATTACAACTTGGGGCTGTGGCGCGTACATTCCGTGGCGGTCCGCGCATCGAACGGGTATCCTGAACAACGAAAACGGGGACCATGTCTTTACGCTCAACGTACACACCAACGGCGGTTAAGGGAGCTTCCGGAGAACGCTCGTCGAGCCGGGCCAGCTCCGGCGAAGCTACGGACAAGAAGCCCAAGAAGAAGGTGAATTGGAGTTCGCTGCCTGATATTTGGGCGCTGATTCATCCGCGGCGGACGCTTCTACTCCTCGGATTCGGACTGATGGCCATCAACCGGGTGGCGGGGCTGGTCTTGCCGGGCTCGACAAAATATCTGATTGACGATGTGATCGGGAAAAAACAGCAGAAGCTGCTGCTGCCGCTGGTGCTGACGGTGATTGCGGCGACTCTGATCCAAGGGCTGACTTCGTTTGCGCTGACGCAACTGCTTTCAAAATCGGCACAGCGGATGATTACCGATTTGCGGAAGCAGGTGCAGGCGCATATCGGGCGGCTGTCGGTGAGTTTTTACGACGCGAACAAGACCGGGGCGCTGGTTTCGCGGATTATGAGCGACGTGGAGGGCGTGCGGAATCTGATCGGCACTGGGTTGGTGGAATTTGTGGGCGGGTTGCTGACCGCGGTGCTGGCTCTCGGCGTGCTGCTCTATATCAATGCGGTGATGACCGTGGTCGCGTTTGGGGTCTTGATTGTTTTCGGGCTGTTCCTCAATAAAGCGTTTTCGACGATTCGGCCGATTTTCCGGGCGCGGCCCAAAATTAATGCCGAAGTGACCGGACGGCTGACCGAATCGCTTGGCGGGGTGCGTGTGGTGAAGGGTTACCACGCGGAGGAGCACGAGGAGAGCGTGTTTGCGAGCGGGGCGCAGAGATTGCTGGACAACGTGCTGAAGACATTGACGGCGACTTCGATCATGAGCCTTTCGGGTGCGATGCTGATGGGGCTGGTGAGCGCGGTGGTGATGTATTTGAGCGCGCGGAGAATCATTGCCGGGCAGATGACAATCGGTATGTTTTTTTCGTATTCGGCGTTTCTGGCGATGCTGATTGCGCCGGTGTTTCAGATTGTGGCGATTGGGACGCAGTTGACCGAAGCGATTACGGGGCTGGAGCGGACGCGGGAGATTCTGAATGAGGCGAAAGAGGATCAGGACCCGCGGCGCACGGTGCGGCTGGAGCGGATTACGGGGCGCGTGGAATTTGAGGACGTGCATTTTTCGTATGAGGCGGCGAAAGAAGTTTTGCACGGAGTGAGTTTTGTGTCGGAGCCGGGGACGGTGACGGCGCTTGTGGGGCCATCGGGGTCTGGAAAATCGACGATGATTGGGCTGGTTTCGGCGTTTTATACGCCTACGCAAGGGCGGATTCTTGTCGATGGAGTGGACCTATCGGCGGTGCAGTTGAGTTCGTATAGAACACAGCTAGGCGTCGTGCTGCAGGAGACGTTTCTGTTCGACGGGTCGATTCGGGAGAACGTTGCGTATGCGCGGCCGGGTGCGACCGACGTGGAGATTATGGAGGCTTGCCGGATCGCGCGGGTGGATGAGTTTGCCGAGAATTACGAAAAGAAGTACGACACCGTGGTGGGCGAACGCGGCGTGAAGCTATCCGGGGGACAGAAGCAGCGCGTTTCGATTGCGCGCGCCATTCTGGCGGACCCGCGGATTTTGATTCTGGATGAGGCTACATCGAGTTTGGATTCGGAGTCGGAGGCGTTGATTCAGGAGGGATTGCGGTATTTGATGCGGGGGCGGACTACGTTTGTGATTGCGCACCGGTTGTCCACGATTCGGCGGGCGGAGCAGATATTGGTGGTGCAAGAGGGGAATATTCTGGAGCGCGGGACGCATGAGTCGCTGTATGCGGCGCATGGGCGGTATTACGAGCTTTATACGAAGCAGCATTCGGTGGAGACGAATTTGTTTTTGGCGCCGGGGGAAGGCGACAAGGTGGACGACGAAGGCAAGGACGGGGCAGGTGGAAGCAGCGGTGGTGGGGCCGTTTTGCCGGAGGCGTTGCAGGCGTTGCGGAATCGGAATGTTTAGGAACTCAATTGGTAAGAGGAACCGGAAGAGAGCTTAACGCTGAGGCGCAGAGTGCGCGGAGAAGGAAAACCCGCACCCTGAAAACCGCAGGGTGCGGCACCCACAATCGGAAGAGAAGAGGCTGGCTTAAAAGACCAGCGCTACCTAGAAGAATAAAGAGAAAAAGAATGGCCTGTCCGAACATGCGGAGCGGGCCATTTTAATTTGAAAATGGAAAATTGTTAGAGGGACGGACGGCGGAGCATTGGCTTTTTGGCTTGTGCGGCGGCTTGGGTGGGGAGGAGTGTGGCCATTTTGCGGATCATGGCTAGGACCAGGCGTTTGTCGCCTTCGGAGAGCGTGGTGCTGTACTTTTTGATTTCAGCGAGGAAACGGATTTCGTCCTGGCTGAGTTCGCCGAGCATTTTCTGGGTTTCTTTGTCGCGCGGAGTTTCGGTGCCGGGGAAAAAGTCGGCCAGGGAAATTTCCATGGCTTCGGCGATCTTCGCGAGGGTCTCGAGCGAGGGAACGGTGTGGCCGTTTTCTACGCGCGAAAGGTAGCAACGCAGCAATCCGGTGCGGCGCTCGATATCGCCCTGGGAAAGTCCTCGCTGGCTGCGATAGGTTTTGATGACTTCGCCGATGTTTACTTGTGGTTTCTCTTTAGGCACGGTTTCCCCCAATCGAACTGATAGCTTAGTCGCTAACAGTAGAGGTAGCAAGGGGGAATGTGGGGGTGATGGTAGCCAAAAGGTAACGGCTCCGCGGAAAGTCCACAGCCATCAGTCTTTAGCCGTAAGCCATAAGCCTAAAGCCATTAGCAGGCATTGGGTTTCAGTGGGAGCTAGGGCTTGGCGACCTGAAGGTCGCCGCTACGGGGCGAAAGAGCGGCCCGCCTCCTTCCTGCGTCAGGGCAAGCAGAAGGCGGGCCCTACACCGAGCGAACAAGAAGGCGTGAGATTAGTGGGTGATCGTGACACGGGTTAGTGCGACGTTGTAGCCGTCGATTGTGAGGGCGGGCTCACTGCCGCCTAGATCGGCAACGACAAACGAAACGGCGAGGGATTTTTCTTCGCCGGGGAGAAGAGAGAAATAATTGTCGTCCCAGAAGATGGGTACGAGGTCGTCGCCGTCGGGGCCTTTGGTTAGGCGGGGATGAACCATAAAGGCGACGCTGCTGCTGGTGTTTTTCACGTGGAGTTGAATCTTGCCGCTGCCATCCATTTCGCGCGTGGCTGCGTCGACTTCGAGTTTCACTTGCGGGAGAGAGTTTAGACCGGTGAGATCCGCGAAGTCTTTTTGCGGAGTGTAGACGGTGTCCTTCTTGTGCTTCCAGTCCATGGTGTCGAGTTTGGTGGAGAGCCAGTAGAAATTGTCGCTGACGAGTGTGCCGGATGCGTCGTGGAGTTGGAGTTTTAGAAAATAAGTGGTGGAGAGATTTTCCGGCGCCGGAAGATCGAAGGCTTTGGTGGCGCTGTCGGCAGGTAGGTCGATGGAGGAGTCGCGTGAGGCGGCTTGCTTGGCATCGATGTTGTAGAGCTTCGCGGTGACCTTATAGCCCTTGAGGGCTTCGTACTTGCCGTTGATGACGGAGACGGAATTGGTGTCGTAGTCGAATTGGACGTGGACGATTTCCTGGGCCTTTTTGGTGCCGAAGTAACCGCCGGCGGGGACGAGATAGTAGTCGTAGAGATGCCAGATGAGCGAGGGCCAGGCGTTGTTGAGCATCCACTGAATGACGCCGGTGGAGACATATTTGTTTCGGGCGTAGGCTTCGAACATGGAGCGCTGGTTGTCGTAGGTCATGGCCTGGGATTTGCGCTCGAAGTCGTCGAGAGAATCGGGTGCGCCGTAGCGGCGGGTGAGGGCGTCGCGGAAGACGTCGATGGTGGTGAAGCGCTCGCCGCCGGAATGAAAATTCCAGTAATCGTCGATGGGCCAGAGATGTTCCTTGGGAATGAATTTGGCGAGGCTTTCTTTGGGCGGAATCGCGGGGCCGGGGCTGGTTTCGGTGTTGTAGCTCCAGGCGCCGCCGGCTTTTTTGTCGGAGAGCCAGTACATGGGTGGGACGTATTCATAAGGGCCGGTCATTTTTACGCCGGATTTGCCGGTGACTTTGGTGGGAGTTTCGGAGGCCGAGGAGATGGTGGGATTCGGCCACGCGAGATTCTTGAGGATGTCGAGATACATGGTTTCGATTTCGGCGGGCGGCGGGCCATCGCTGCCGTAGAGCCAGACGAAGACGCTGGGGTGGTTGCGGAGGCGGGAGATCTGGTCGACGAGCGAGGCGGCGGCGATTTTTTTGGTTTCGGGAGTCCACTTGTTCCAGTGTTCCCAGGCGTCGCAGCAGATCCAGCCTGGCATGACGAGGATGCCGAGCTTGTCGGTCTTGTCGAAAAATTCGTCGCGATCGGTTTTGCCTTCGAGGCGGATGGCGTTGAGGCCCATGTCGCGGACGTAGGCGAGGTCGGCGTCAAGTTTCCAGGAGGACCAGCGGAGGAGCATGTCGGGGGCCCAGGCGGCGCCGCGAATGAGAACGCGCTTGCCATTTACTTTGAAGAGGCGGCCGCCGGATTCGGTAAGTTCGGAAGTGACTTCGCGGATGCCGAAATTGACGGAAGCGGAATCGGAAGTTTCGTTGGAAATGTCCACGTGGAACTTCGCGGTATACAGATAAGGATTGCCCATCTGATAAGGCCACCAGAGATGGGGGCTCGAGAGCTTGAGTTGCGGGAATTGGTCGGGTGCGAAGCGGATTATTTTTGTTTCCTTGGCGGCGAGTTCGACAGGTTGAGCCAATTGAATATCGCCGACCTCGGCGTGCAGCGTCGCTTTTAGAGGATGCTCGGTGCTGTTGCGCAGCTCCGCGGAAAGCGTGACGGCAGCGGATTTGTAGGCAGAGTCGAGTTTCGAATTCGCGAATGGATGGCGCAGCGTGACATCGCCGGTGGAGGAGAGAAACACTTCTCGCCACATGCCGGTGTCTTTGTCCGGAGGAGTGGGGTTCCAGTCCACCCAGGTTAGGGCGAGATCATTTTTTTCCGGGGCGAAGACTTCGACGGCGAGGGCGTTTTTGCCGGATTTGTTTAGGAGTTCGCCGATACGGAATTCGTAGGCGCGATAGGCGCCGGCAACTTCGCCGCGATCGGCGAGTTGCTTGCCGTTGAGCCAGATGTTGGCGCGGTAATTGATGCCGAGGAAATGGAGCCAGATGGCGCGATTGGCATAGGCCGCGGGCATGGCAAATTCGGTGCGGAACCAGTGGGAGCAACGGAAGGGGCTGCCGGCGGGCATGTCGAGATTGGCGGCTTGAATTTTGTTATTGGTGAAGGCACCGGGAAAAGAATTGAGATTTTTGCCGTAGTTGGGGTCGGGGAGAGTTTTATCGGCGACGAGAGAGCCGACGACGGTGCCAGGGACGAGGGCGGGGTGCCATTTGGAGTCGTCGAAGCCAGGGAGCGAGATGCCTTCAGGCTTGCCGGTAAGTTTGCAGGAAGATTCGAGGCGCCAGTCGCTGTGGAGAAAAACCGGGGAGTTGGGAGAATCGTCGCCATACACATTTGCCGCGAAAGCTGAGCTGAGGACGAGCGCAACCCAAAGCACGAGCGCGGAGTGAAACCGGGACATAGGCAGGCCTCGTTGTCAGAAAGGTAGCCGCGGGTGGAATCGCGGACGCCCCTAGCTTACATTAAACCGATTGAATACAAGAGGAATTCTTGGTCGGGTTGTTGAGAAATTCAAGGCACTTGCCGGGCGCAGGACTCCCTTGAAAGCTTCCGGAGAGAACCAGTAAGCTGCGGGGGCAGCCTTAAGTCCTAAGCCGTAAGCCATTCGTGTTCAGATTTCCGGTTTGCCAATTTGTTCATTAGCGCCAGTGAGAAATGTAGTAGCAGTCGTGTTTATTACGACTCAGGGGGATTTGAAATGATTCGCCGAACGGCAACTATTTTCTGTTTTTTGGTTCTGGTGGGCGCGAGTTCAGTTTGCGGGCAGGCGAAACGAAAAATCATTGTGGACCAGGATGCGCGGGGGCCGGCTACGACCGATCAGCAGTCGATGCTGGCGTTGATTCAGGCGCCGCAGGCGGAAGTGCTTGGGCTGACGATCGTGAGCGGCGACCAGTGGCGGGATGAAGAGGTGGCGCACACGCTGCGGATGCTGGAGTTGACGAACCATCCGGAGATCAAGGTGTATCCCGGGGCGATCTTTCCGCTGATCAACAGCAAGGAGGAGATTGCGCGGTGGTCGAGGTTGTATGGAAAGGTGCGGTATCAGGGCGCGTGGACGAAGAATGGGACGGGAAAGTTTGTGCGCGATGTGCATGGGCCGTATGAGGTGCCGGATTTGCCGGAAGGAAATCCGACGCGGATGGCGGAGGGGGAGGATGCGGCGCACTTCATCGTACGCTTGGTGCACAAGTATCCGCATGAGGTGACGATTTATGCCGGCGGGCCGATGACGAATATCGCGCTGGCGTTGATGCTGGATCCGAAAGTGGCGGAGCTGGCGCAGGAGCTGGTGGTGATGGGAGGAAGCATTGCGCCGGAAGTGCCGCTGGCGTGGAAGACGGAGAATCGGCGGGAGTTTAATTTCTGGTGGGACCCAGAGGCGGTGCATATTGTGCTGCGGGCGCCGTGGAAGAAGATTACGGTGACGACCGTGGATATTTCGGTGAAGACGCGGATGACGAACGAGATGATTCAGAAGATTGGGAGCATGGGGACTCCCTCGGCGGCTTATATCGGGAAATATTCGGATGAAGAGTATTTGTGGGATGAGCTGGCGGCGGTGGCTTGGCTGGAACCCGGTGTGATTACGAAAGAGGTGAGCTTGTATATGGACATGGATATTTCGCATACGGCGGGGTATGGGAACACCTTGGTTTGGACGGAAGAGGAGCGGCCTGGGATGGGGGAGGCGTTGGTTCATGTGCAGACGGATTTAGATAATGAGAAGTTTGTGAAGCTGTTAATTCAGTTGTTGGCGGGGACGGCGGGGAAATAGTCGGAATCTGGACGGATATAGCGGAAGAAAAGGAAAACCCAAGAGCCCAGCCCCTTCGGCTTCGCTCAGGGCAGGCAGGAATGGCTGTGCCGCAACACCCAAGAGCGGGCCGGGCCCTTCGGCAAGCTCAGGGTAAACGAGCCCGACCCCTACAAAGACAGATTGGACTACAGGGCTTTGGGCGACTGAGTTGAGTGCGTAAAAGCGGCAGCTTCGCTGCCGCACTCAAAAGGGATGGTGTATCATTTGATGGCCCCGCAAATGGTGAATGAGCGCTTAAATGACTAATGAAGAACGCAAGGCTGCATTGGAAGCGATTATTTATGCCGCGGATGAGCCGGCAACGATTGACCAACTGAGTGCGGCGCTGGGCGAAGAGAAGCTGGCGGTGCAATCGGCGCTAGATGAATTGGTTGCCGGGTATGCGGCGGAAGAGCGCGGGATTGAGATTCGGGCGGTGGCGGGCGGGTACAAGATGTACACGAAGCCGCAGCATCACGATGTGGTGCGGCGGTTTATCAAGTCGCTGCGGCCTCCCTTGCGGCTTTCGATGCCGGCGCTGGAGACGCTGGCGGTGATTGCGTACAAACAGCCGGTGACGGCGCCGGAGATTTCGGATATTCGGAGCGTGAATACTTCGGGTGTGATTTCGACTTTGTTGGACAAGAAACTGATTACTACGGCCGGGCGCAAGGAAGTGATGGGGCGGCCGATTCTTTATAAGACGTCGAAAGAGTTTTTGATGCGGTTTGGGCTGAGCGATTTGGATGAGTTGCCGAGTTTGAAGGAATTTGAGGCTTTGGCGCGCGAAGCGCTGGGAACGGATGAGGGGATTGCGCACGGTGATGTGACGGAAGAGCAGATTTCGGAATTGCATCCGGAAGTGGATGTGGCCAACACGGAAGCACAGGCAGGAGTGCCTGCGCCACACAGGCATGCTACGGCGGCGGAGGCGATTGAGCACGTGAAGCAGGAGCTTTCGGAGGCGGAAGAATTTCGGGAACATGAGGCGCTGGCGACGGCGGAAGGGATGCCGTCGGGCCAGTTGGATGAAGATCCGCCACCGCCGAATGCGAAGACTACCGCGGCCGGGGAATAAGACGCAGAATTTTTTGGAAGGGAAAAGCGCCCGCCTCGGAAGGCAGCCGCTACAGGGCAGGATGCACGAAGGCTTGGCCACCTGAAGGTGGCCGCTACAAATCCGTAACAGGAGCGAAGAAAAACCCGCACCCTGAAAACCGCAGGGTGCGGCACCCACTTTTTGGGCCGATGGCCGGTTAGGAATCCAGACGAATGTTAGAACGATTGCAGAAGATTATTGCGCGGGCGGGGATTGCTTCGCGGCGGCATGCGGAGCAGTTGATTCTTTCCGGACAGGTGGTGGTGAACGGGAAGGTGGTTACGGAGCTGGGCAGCAAGGCCGATCCGGAGAAGGACAAGATTGAAGCGGCGGGACGGACAATCAAGGGGTCGGACCGGCGCGTGGTTTATATGCTGATGCACAAACCAGCGGAGGTGGTTTCTTCACTGGCGGATCCGGAGGGGCGAAAGAATTTGCGGAATTTGCTGCGGGGATTTCCGGAGCGGGTGTATCCGGTGGGAAATCTGGAGTATGCGGCTACGGGGTTGGTGTTTTTGACGAATGACGGGGATCTGGCTGCGAAGATGCTGAAGCAGTGGGACGGGTTGGAGCAGGTGTACCACGTGAAGATCAAGGGGATGCTGACGCTGACGGATCTAGACCGGTTGGGAAAAGAGATTGGGATCAAGATGCAGACGTTGCGGCAGCCGGATGCCAGCCGCGGTCATGTGGCGAATTACTGGTATGAGGTGCGGGCGAAGGGCGCGAAGTTGGAGAAGTTGCGGAATTTGATGTTTCGCGAGCACCATCCGGTGGAGAAGGTGATGCGGGTGGGATTGGGACCGCTGACGGTGGAGGGAATTCCCAGAGGGAGATATAGATTGCTGGATGAGCGGGAGGCGGAGGAGTTGAAGACGGGAAAAGTTGTGAAGAAACGGAAAATGGAAAAGAGAAAATAGAAATTGGAAAAGGCGAAGAGGAAGAGTTTTAACACAGAGGGCACAGAGAGAAGAAAGAGTCAGAGCGATGGATTTTGGACTTAGCGATCATCAGAGGCTGATACGGGAGACGGTGCGGGAGTTTATGGAGGTGGAGGTGCGTCCGCATGTTAAGGAGTGGGAGCGGACGGAGCAGTTCCCTGCTGAGGCGATTGAGAAGCTGGCGTTGCTGGGTTGCTGCGGGATGCTGGTGCCGGAGGAATGGGGGGGGACGGGGCTGGATTCGATTTCGTATGTGCTGATGATCGAGGAAGTGGCGCGGGTGCATGCGGCGATGGCGACGGCGCTTTCGGTGACGAATTCGGCGGTGCAGTTGCCGTTGCTGGCGTTTGGGAATGTGGAGCAGAAGAACCGATATTTGAAGCGGCTGGCGGCGGGTGAGTTTTTGGGGGCGTTTTGTTTGACGGAGCCTGCGGCGGGATCGGATGCGGCGGGGATTCAGGCGACGGCAGTGCGGGACGGGGAAAATTACCGGATTAATGGGACGAAGACCTGGGTGACGAACGGGTCGGCGGCGGGAGTTTTTGTTGTTTTTGCGAAAACGGATCCCGCGGCTGGCGGAAAAGGGATTAGCGCGTTTCTTGTGGAGCCGGGATATTCGGGATTCAAGGTTGGGCGGCATGAGGACAAGATGGGGCAGAGGTCGTCGCCTTCGGTGGAATTGCTTTTCAATGATTGTTTGGTGCCGGTGGCGAGGCGGTTGGGAGAAGAGGGGCACGGGTTGAAGATTGCTTTAAGCGCGCTGGATGGCGGGAGGATTGGAATTGCGGCGCTGGCGGTGGGATTGGCGCAGGGGGCGCTGGAGGAGTCGGTGAAATTTGCGCGGGCACGCGTGGCGTTTGGGAAAGCGATTGGGGAGTTTCAGGCGATCCAGTGGATGCTGGCGGATATGCATACTGAGATTGAGGCGGCGCGGGGATTGGTGTATCAGGCGGCGTCGTTGAAGGATCGGGGCGCGAAGATGGGGTCGGCGGCTTCGCGGGCGAAATTGTATGCAAGCGAGATGGCGAACCGCGTGGTGTACAAAGCGGTGCAGATTCATGGGAGCCAGGGATATTCGCGGGAGTCGGATGTTGAGCGGATGTATCGGGATGCGCGGGTGATTCCGATTTACGAGGGAACGAGCGAGATTCAGCGGACGATTATTGCGCGGGATTTGTTGGGCAGAGGATAAGGCGAAAATAGAAAATTGAAAATTGAAAATGGAAAATTGGAAGAAAAGATAACGCAGAGGCGCTGAGTTCGCTGAGATTCGCAGAGCGGAGAACGGCAAGAGCGTTCACCACAGAGGACACTGAGCACAGAGCAGGGGGAACGCCATTCGGGAGAATGGCGTTCCCAGGGACTGGCCGATCATTTTTGATTGGCCATTAGTTTTTTGGGGCGAGGTGTTTGAGTTGGGCTACTTCGCGGATGGTTAGGGAGCGGAATTTGCCGGGGGGGACGTCGAGGACGAGGGGGCCGAGCTGGACGCGTTTGATTTTTTCGACGAGGAAGCCTACGGATTGGAACATGCGGCGGATTTGGCGGTTGCGGCCTTCGATGAGGGTGACTTCGTACCACGGATTCGGAGCATCTTCGTGGAGTTGGATTTTGGCGGGGGAGGTTTTTACGCGGCGGTCGTCGTCAAGGGTGATGTGGACGCCGGCGCGGAGGCGAGCGAGAGATTTTTCGTCGGGACGGCCACTGATTTTCACCAGATATTTTTTGGGGACGTGAGAGCCGGCTTTGGTTAGTTTTTGCGCGAGGGCGCCGTCGTTGGTGAGGAGCAGGAGGCCTTCGCTGGCGTAGTCGAGCCGGCCGACGGGGTAGACGCGTTCGGTGAGCGGGCCGAGGAGTTGCATGACGGTGGGGCGGCCTTCGGGATCGCTGACGGTGGTGACGTAGCCCTTGGGTTTGTGCAGCATTAGGTAGAGGAGGCGTTGGGATGGCTTGATGGGTTTGCCGTCGACGGTGATGGTGTCGGTGTCTGGATCGCCTTTGGTACCGAGTTCGGTGATGATTTGGCCGTTGAGGGTGACACGGCCGGAGGTGATGATTTCTTCGGCTTTCCGACGGGAGGCGATGCCGGCGGAGGCGAGGATTTTTTGGAGGCGCTGTTGCATTGGGATGGGAAGAGGATAACAGCGATCAGAGAACGGATAGCAGGATGCGGGTCTCCTTAAAGAAGCATTTTACGACGAGATTGAGAATGGGGGCGAGGAAAGAGAAAAGATAACGCAGAGACGCAGAGTGCCCAGAGATTTCGCAGAGAAGAGAAACCCAAGAGGACAGCATAAAGCCGCCCCTACACCGCTCAAGGCTGAAGCGTGTGCTCCCCGGTGGACTGAGCTCACTGTTTCAGGACTGCGTCTTCGGTCTTGTAGAGGAGCACATTGCGGCCCGGAACACCACGTTCGAGGCGGCGCAGACGATAGCGAAAAGGGCGCGGGCCGTGCTCGACGGAGTTCTCTTCCAAGCGATAGTAGAGGTCGTCCACGCGCACTACCTTGGGGGCGAGCCAGTCGTCTTTGCGGCGGCTTGCCCGGATCTCGAGGAGTTCCTGCGTCTGGTCGGTTGCGTAATGGAGTTCGTCGGGGACTTGTTTGAGACGCGAGAGTACGGTGCGTTCGCGCACAGCGCCCGCAAACGACTGGGTGTTGCGCTGAGCGGGCAATGCCGGCTTCGTGTGCGTTCGAGTGGTGAGCAGAGCCAGCGTGCGATCGATGAGACCGAGCGGCAGCGTGCCGAGCACGTTTTCCGCAAACGCCGCGCCGCAGAGACGCACCGCTCCCTCAAGAAAGAAATAGACCAGCACCCAGGTGAGGGGGTGGAAAAGAAAAACTGTATACGCCGCTCCGGCGATTTGCTGGTCGGTGACTCCACCGCCCAGCTTGCCGTTTAAGGCCAAATCCACCCCGCGATCCACGATGGGGAACATAATGTATTGGTACCAATTGGCGAGGGCGAGGATAGCGGCGGCGATTTGGAGCACACCGCTGAGGGCAGCGGCGCGCGACCATTGAACGTGTCCCGCGAATGGAAGCGCATTTCGCCAGCGGGCAGGCAAGAATGCAGCCAGGGGACCTGCGATATAGGTGAAAACCAACGATGTCAGCATGTGGGGTAGCCAAGGATAGTTTACTGACTATCAGGTAAGTGCCCACAGCGTAAAAAATGGGAGTGTCGAAAAGTGAATGGTGGCGCACCGCCCCGAATTATTTACCGGGGAGAGCTTGAGGGCGATTGGAGGGCGTCGCATTTCGCGTCGCCTCCGAGTGAATCCATGCAATCGAATTGTCCGGCAGACTTGGTTCATCCTGTGAAGCCATCCGGTGTTTTAACTTGGACCCACCACTCTTTGTGCCCGTTGAGAATCACCTTAGCAGGGCAGTCGCGGAGACAGCCGGAGTTGTTTTTCTCTATGATGAAGGTGCATTCGTAATCTTTCCACCAACGTCCCTTGGCCCAGATGTCAGCGAATCCCTCTCCGCGATACATGTATCGAAGAATGATGTCGCCTGGCTTGAGTCCGAGTTCGGGGAGAGGTTGCAACACCTGGACGCGATCAGGCTCGTAGGTGATGTGCACGCCCGTCAATCCGATAACCACCTTCCCCTTTTTCATTGTTGTCGCGGGTTCGCGTTCTTTTTTCCAAGTTGAGTAGAGCGCGACGTCTTTGGAGACGATCCATTTCCCGAAAGTGCAGCCTTCAAAAGGGCACGCGTTGTAGTCAATGACCGGGAGCGTCGGCTCAGGAACGCTGGATATTGTTGGTGGTACTTGAGCAATGGCCATCGAGCTCACGCAGAAAAAGAGAATCGCGAGGACTTTCGGTCGCATCATGCATGGAGAATAACAAGATTTTGCGGCATTATGTCACGCCACGCATTCAAGGGATATTCATAATTACGACACAGATTCGATGAGAAAAACTGGCGGAGGGGCCGGCAAGATGCCGGCGATACACGGGGTTATTGGCGAGGGGATTTTTTTTCGCGGGAGAGGCAGTCGTTGCAAATGCCGCCGACTTCGGTGCGGGAGACGGTGACTTGCATATCGAAGTCGCGGGCGATCTGCTCTTTTAGCTGTTCGTAGAGGCGGGATTCGAATTCGCGGACCTTGCCGCAGCGGAGGCAGGCGACGTGGATGTGGTCGCGAGGACCGTGGGTTTCGTAGTAGTGGCGGTCGCCGCGGAGGTGGAGGAGGTCGAGCTCGTCGATCAGGCCTTCTTTTTTGAGGAGGTCGATGGTGCGGTAGACGGTGACGAGGTGGACCGCAGGGTCCATTTTCTGGGCGCGCTCGAGGATCTGGTCGACGTCGAGATGCTGCTCGGCGTTGTCCATGACTTCGAGGATGACGCGGCGCTGGCGGGTGAGACGAATTCCCTTTTCGCGAAGGGTCTTCTGGAGGTGGCCGGTGGTGTCGGCAGAGTTGATGCGTTCGCCGGAAGAGACACGATGTGTGGGAGAAGCGGACATGAAGACATAGTTTAACAGGAATAAGAAGTGCGGGAAATTGGGAGTAAATGCAAAGACGAGAAGAAAAAAATTGCAGCGCGGGAATCACGGGGGGCGCTGAGTGTGCAGGGACGAAAGAAGGTTCTAGTACAGGGAGATGAGTGCTTTTGACCAGAGACTGAAAAAATTACGCGCCGCCCAGGCGTGATCCAAGCATTAGGCAATTCGAGAAGCGCTCGATTCTACCCGGTAAGTCACTGAAATTTCAGGCCCATCCCAAATTATTGCCGAGTCTGGAGTCAAACCTGCCTTTTGCATGGTGGGCCCCAGAGTGCCAGGGAGCCCGCCCACCCTAAAAAAAATACACGTGCAAGAGGACGAAAAATCGCGTGAGGAGGTGCTGACAATGAAAGGGATGAAGAGCTTGATTGTCACAATGACCGGGGTGCTTACCTTGGGACCATGCTTGTCCGCGAAACATCCGAGTGAGGCAAAGGCGGAGCAGGAACGCCTGCAAAACTCGGGAAAGGTGATGCAGGAAATCCTGCATGTTCCCGATAACATTCCACAGGAATTGTTGGACAAAGCGCGGTGCGTGGTGGTGATGCCATCGGTGTTAAAGGCCGCCGTCGTTGTGGGCGGAAGTTACGGCCGCGGGACGATGGTGTGCCGCAACGGCAAAGACTTCAGCGGACCGTGGGGGGCGCCGGCGATGTACGCGCTTGAAGGCGGAAGCGTCGGATTACAGATCGGCGGGGAAGCCACCGACTTTGTATTTCTGCTGATGAATGATCGTGCCGCGACGAGCCTGTTGCATTCCAAAGTAAGACTAGGAGCGGACGTATCCGCAGCGGCGGGGCCGAAGGGACGCTCGGCGTCCGCGGACACAGACGCTTACATGCGCGCGGAAATACTGAGCTACTCGCGCGCAAGAGGCGTATTTGCGGGTGTATCCCTGGAGGGTTCGACGTTGCGTCCTGATGGCGAAGCGAACCGAAAACTCTACGGTAAATCCACGACCGCCGCTGAGATCATCACCGAACCCGACACAATCGCGCCGTCCGCGGCGAATGACCTGATTGCAGCCTTGCAACAGGCCTCTCCACAACTCAAGCGCTAGAAAAACAGGTTGAAGCAGGCCGGGTCTTTGTCGTTACGAAAGGTTTGTGCCTGGAGATGCGGCCGGAGTGGCGACCGGCCGCTCTCAATGAGGCATGAAAACGCCCAGTCCACGCCAGAAAGGGTGAGAATCATGCGCAGCAGACCATTCATCATTTCGCTGGTACTCGCAATTCTATTGCTAGCAATGGCGGCGACAACAACTGCCCAAGTCCGAGTAGGAGTAGCAATTGCCATCGCTCCCCCGCCGTTGCCCGTTTACGAGCAGCCGATTTGCCCCGGTGACGGGTATATCTGGACGCCCGGATACTGGGCTTACGATTATGACGACGGCGATTACTACTGGGTGCCGGGAACGTGGGTGCCGGCTCCAGAAGTCGGATTCCTTTGGACCCCGGGTTATTGGGGCTGGGGAGGCACGGGATTCATTTTTTATCCGGGGTACTGGGGTCCCGAAGTAGGTTTCTACGGCGGGATCAACTACGGCTTCGGCTACTTCGGGCGGGGGTATGAAGGCGGAAGATGGGATGGCGGGCATTTTTACTACAACACGACCGTCAACCGAGTGAATGTCGAAGTCATCCACAACGTTTACAACACCAGGGTGACGGAGACCACGGTTAACCGCGTGAGTTACAACGGCGGAAACGGCGGCGTCAACGCGCGCCCAAGACCAGAAGAGCAGGCGGCTGGTCAGCAGAGGCATATCGCCCCTGTGGGCGTACAAGTTCAACATGAGCAGGCTGCCCGCTCTGACAAACAACAGCGCGCTTCCGTGAACCATGGGCTGCCGGGGGTAGCTGCCACACCCAAGCCGGGAGGGTTCAAGGACAACGGCGTGGTCAGGACCAGGGAGGCGGGAGGGGCATATAACCCACCGGCGCGTCCAGAGAACAGCGCTTCTAAACCGGCAATCCACCCGAACGATCTGCCTCGCGCAAACCGTCCGGCTGCGACGAATACGGGAAATCCAAAGCAGGATCTGAAATACCAGCAGGAGCAGGAAAAGCTGCAAGCGAAGCAGCAGAAGGACCTGCAGAAGCTCCAACAGAAGCAGGAGCAGGAACACCAGCAGATGGCCAAACAGCAAACCAATGAGGCGAAAAACCAGCAGATGGAACAACGGCACCAGCAACAGACACAGCAACTACAGCAAAAACACGTGCAACAGACACAGCAGTTGCACCAAAGACAGCAACCGCCACCTTCGACTGCTCCGCACCAGAGTGAGAACAAGCCCCCACACTGAGCACGGTCGACTGAGTACAGGGCCGGGCATCCGCTGATTCGCGGATGCCCGGCCGAAAACAGCCTCCAGGCGTAGACCTGTTATTAACCCCATCTGCCGGCGTGTCGGATTAGTCCTACCTGCTTCAATTTTTGCCGACCATTGGTTGTTTTGCTGCATCCAAGTTGATGTTTGCGTGTCACGGGGCGGATTTTGCGTTGACCACCCGAGCACCCAAATCTAGACTGATTTTGGTTGTAGATGAATATTTGAAGAAGGAAGGGCCCAGCCCATGCATCGTTTCGGCTTGGTGTTTTTGTGCTCCGTGTGTGTATTTGGAGGAGCAGCGCGCGGGCAAACCGCGAATATCGTGGCGATTCATGCGCAAGCGGGGTCGGTGCTGACGTTTCACGTGCAGACGCGTCTGAATCCGACGGATCGAAATGAAATGGACGTCCTGCCACGCGGGACGGTGCTTCGTGTGAGAATGTTGAATGGTGTGGACTCCAACGTGGATCGCGATGGGAGAGAGTTTCACGGCGAAGTGATTGAGTCGATTTCGGAGGGGAGCAGAGTCATCGTCCACTCGGAATCGGAAGTGCGGGGAATGCTGGTATTGCTTCGCAGCAAGAATCATCCGGAGGGCTTCCGCTACGAGTTGCTGGTTACCAGCCTTACGGATCACACAAAGACATATGACTTGACTGCCTCTTTGAATCCTTCTTTTTTTGACGCTGGGGAACCGGCTCATTCCATTTCCAAGGCTGAAGCGCAGCGCGATTCGCGAACGAATGAAGCTGGCACTTCCAATTTGCAATCGCCCCTGCACAATTGAACCGGTAGCTTTTGTGCGTATTCAGTACGCAACAGAATTTGCTGAGATACTCTGAAAAAAATATGAGCGTGCAAGTTTTACCCCTTCGCGATGAACTAGGAAGAAACGTAGTTGAGAGGGAAGAGATTTCCAGTCCCGGTACTTAGCCTGCGCCGTTGATCGAAGCGGTCACCCTTTCCACAAGATGATTATTCAAGAGGAGATAGCAAATTTGTGCCTCATTGCAATCAATGTGGCGTGCCGTATGCAGGCCTATGAGTACCCGCCAAATCCCTCCAGGAGGCAAGTAAAAATGAAGAAAGAGCTGAAGATCATTTGGGCGGCCATGGCCAGCCTGATCCTTGTGGCAGCAGTCTGCGCGATTCCCCCCACACTCCCGCACAGCACCGCGACACACGAGCAGACGGCAGCGCCAACACAATCTGTTTCCGGCAAAATCGCTGAGGTTCAAAAGACCTCGTTTACCCTGACTATCGCACCGAGCCATACGATGTCCAACCTGGGCCAGCAGTTGCAGGAAACGTCGCAAAAATCGATGACATTCCAAATCGATAAGAACACGACGGTTGATGGCAAATTGCAGGTCGGAGCGAACGCCGACGTAACGTATCGCGAGGACGGCGGCAAGTTCGTGGCGATCAACGTGCGCGTTTCCTGATGGCTTGATTTCCAAGTGACGCAATTTGAGCAGGGTTTCTCCAGGTGAGTCCTACCTGGGGAAACCCTATTTTTTGCACCAGTGTGGTCTCGATGTGGCCGGCAGAGTCGCGGGCGCCGTGCGAGAGGGTGTACTCTCTGAGTTCGAGGGTTCGGAGAACTTCTCTGCGGCCAGGTGCTTTGTGGGGCGTCCCAGACTTTTCATCCTGATATTTCTTCTGTTGTGCGCGTGGACTGGCGTCACCCGGGCGCAAAACGCGACGGTCACTTCCCTTTCTCTGAATGAACCGGGTGGAAAAGCGGGTTCGGCGAAAGCGCCGGTGATCGTGGTGGGATTTGTCGGCGGGTTTGTGCGGCACGACAACGCGGCGCATAGCCCGGTGCAACTGGCGTCGAGGATCCGCGATGGCTATCCCTCGGGCGTGCAGGTGGAAGTATTTGAGAATCGCCGGCGGGAGCAGGCCTACCAGGAGATTTTGAAACTGCTGGACGCGGACCACGACGGTAGATTGTCGGAAGAGGAGAAGCGGGGCGCGCAAATTATTATTTACGGGATGAGTTGGGGCGGATCGGAAACGGTGGCACTGGCGCGCGAATTGGGCCAGCAGAAAATTCCGGTGCGGCTGACGATACAAGTGGACAGCGTGGCCAAGGTGGGACAGAACGACTCCGTGATTCCGGCGAACGTGGCGGAAGCGGCGAATTTTTATCAGGCGGAGGGATTGCTGCACGGACAGGCGGAGATTCGGGCGGAGGATGGAAAGAGCACGCGGATTCTTGGAAATTACCGGTTTGCGTATGGCGACAAGACGCTGAAGTGCGAGAGCTATCCGTGGTATGACCGCGCGTTTATGAAATACCACACGGAGATCGAGTGCGATCCGGCGGTGTGGAAACAGGTGGAGGCGCTGATTCGCTCGAAATTGCCGCCGACGGCGACGCAACGAGCGGAGAACGGAAAAGTCTTAATCCCTGCTCCCGAAGAATGAGCAATTTCAGAATGTGCCCCCGCTGGGAATCGGTGAGACGCGCGCGAGTTTGAGCGGGATTGCGTTTCCCTCTGAAACCGCGACGGGACCGTTGGTGGCGCGCTGCAGGTTCGCCCAATCCTGATGGAATTCGAGCATGGTCTCGCGGCGGTGGTTGGGACTTTTCAGAAATACGGAAGTGCGGGCGAGCAACAGTTGGTAGGAGAGTTGCGGGTTGGACTCGCGAGCCAGGACGTTGCTGGCGCTGACGCCGACGCTGATCGATTCACCATTCTCGGAAAGCTGCATCCAGGCGGCGCCGTCGCTGCCTACGGAAGCAGTTCCCTTTTCATCGAGGACTTTGAAAAAGCGGGAACGATCGTGGACTTCAGGGGAATCCCTGTTTTCCTCGATTTCTGATTTGAAAGCCTTGCGATAGTTTTTCCATTCGGCGGACGCGCCGACAATTTGTGTTCGTTCATCCTGCAAAGCGGCGTCCTGCAGTCGAAGAGAGGACTCGAGATCATCCGGGGACAAATTTGTGGCCGCGTGTTTCTCGAACTCTTTATTGGGATTGAAGCGGCCTGTGAGGACGTAGGAAGCGGCGACGACGGGCAATGCTTCGTCGGCAAAGACAACCATGGGAATCAGGAGCTTCTTGGAGCGGAAGAGTTGCTCTGTTCCGGCGCGGACTTCGCTGCTGCGCTTGATGGTGCCGGGAACCTGCGCGAAGTGCATGACCCGGAGATTGAGTTCCGGGTGACGTTGGGCGTAGTGGGTGAAGGTGCGGGCGACGGCTTTGGGGCTGGTCATGCCGAAATCGTTGAGGACGTCGCGACTGGCGGCGTGCGGGAAATAGGTATTGACGATGCGGCGGGCGAAGTCGGCGCAATTGTTGGTGGCGCCGTTGAAATGGTTTTCGTTGGGCGCGTTGTTGAATTCGGCGATCAACTGGCGGTCCTGTTCGGCGGAAGTGTCCACCACGAACATGTACATGCCGCGGATGAGCGAGGCAGCGACCATTTCGCGCCATTCGGCTTTGTTGCTGGTCTGGCAGGCGGAAGTGGCGCAATAACCGGCGAGGTAATTTTCGCGGTAGCGCTCTTCGAGGGCGTGCTTGATTTTGTAAGAAGCGAAGATGGGGCGATTGCGCGGATCTTCGACGCCGTAGAGATAGATGTTGAGTGGAACGATGTTCCAATCGAAGGAGCGGTCTTCGCCGATGTTGATGTATGTGCTCATGACGGAACCGGGTTCGCCCGGGCCGCAGAGGCGGAGCTTTGTTGACGATTCGGCGCAGATATTGGAGAAATAGACGGCCATGTGGCCGGTGCCGGTGATGCGGTCCATACTTTCGTCGAGGGATTCGTTGAGGACTACGCCGACATCGGCGGAAGCGCGTGGGATGGCGAGAGCCACAAAAAGTGTAGCGAAAAAAATGGGAAGAACGGCCGCACGGATGGCGGAGTCAGCAGAGGAGAGTCCTCGGGTCAGGCGGCGTAGATTGCAGACAATCGCGAGCAAGCAGCCCCCTCGGGGACGACGCGAACTAGCCCCACTTAGGTAGAACACCAGGGAGCGAGAAGAGTTGCTTGATATTTTGTTAAGTGGTTTAACGTGAATAAGTTACGAGCGGCCCAGCTCGGAAGGCGAGCCCTGCAAAAGCAAGAAAGGCAGGAAACAGAAAGAATTAACGCAGAGGACGCAGAGTGCGCTGAGAAGAGGGGAGAAAAGAAAGAGCGGGCCGGGCCCTTCGGCAAACTCAGGGTAAACGGGCCCGGCCCCTACAAAAGGCAAGAAAAAGACGGTAGGGCGAAGCGGGAAGGACAGTGGGGGTTAAGATCCCCACGTGCAAAACCGGCACGTGGGGGCACCCGAAGAAAAAGGAGATTAGGAGTGGCTTGGGAGGAGGCGGACTACGTCGTTGTACATGACGTAGGCGAAAAGGACGAGGAGAAAGACGAGGCCTACCTGGATGAAGCGTTCCTTGAAGGCGAGGCTGAAATCGCGGCGGCGGATGCCCTCGAGGGAGAGGAGGAGGATGTGGCCTCCGTCGAGGATGGGAATCGGAAGAAGATTAAGGATGCCGAGATTGACGCTGATGAGGGCCATCAGGGAGATGACGGTGAAGGGGCCTTGTGAGACGGCTTCGCCGGCGGCCCGGGAGATGCCGACTACGCTTTGGAGTTGCTTGACGGAGACGCGGCCGCTGAAGAGTTTGCCGAAGACGCCGAAGGTTTCTTCCACGATATCCCAGGTGCGGGAACGGGATTCGGAGAGAGCTTGCACCAAGCCGACGCGCCTGTAAGCCAGGGCGGGTTCGGGAGCGACGCCGATCTGATACTTGGGGTCGGTGGTGTCGGCGATGCCCTGCTTGGGTGTGACGGCGAGAGTAAGAGTTTGGCCGCCCCGTTCGACTTCGAGTTGAAGCGTTCTGCCGCCGGAGCCGCGGACCATGTCCACGAACTGATCCCAGTAGTCAATTTTCTGGCCGTCGATGGCGCGGACGACGTCGCCAGCGCGGAGGCCTGCGTGGTCGGCGGGCGTGCCGGAAGCTACTTCGCTGATGCGCGCGGGAATCGGGTAATAGCCGAATGGGCGCGCGGAAGGATCATTTTTTAGCGGAAGAGAGACGGTGCGGGTGGCGCCGTTGTTTTCAACCTGGACGCTGATAGATGTGCCGGGAGCGAGGCGGGAGAGGAGCGATTGCGCCTGTTCCCAGGTGGGATTTTTCAGGCTGTTGACGGAGACGACGTGATCGCCGGACTGGAGCGAGTTCGACGTGGCGGCCTGCTGCGTTGGCGGAGCGGCGAGGGAGACGACGCGATCGCCGGTCTGGAGAGTGTCGGCTGCGGACTGCTGCGCGGGAAGAGCGGCGACGACGATGGGTTTGTTGAGAAAGGCGGCGTAGGGAACGCCGGCAATCAGATAGTAGGCGCTGAGGAGAAGAATCGGAAAGATGAGATTGACGGTGGGTCCGGCGACGGAAATCAGGGCGCGCTGCCATCGTTTTTTGGACATGAGCTCATCGGGAGCGCCGGTGGGGACCTGATCGTTGGAGTCAACGTCGGTAATGTCCTGCCCGGCCATGCGGACGTAACCGCCGAGAGGGACGGCGCTGATGCGCCAATCGGTGGCGCCCCACTTGAAGCCGAAGAGGCGCGGGCCAAAGCCGATGGAGAAGACGTCCACGCGGACGCCGAAGAGGCGGGCGATGATGAAGTGTCCCCATTCGTGGACGAGGATGATGACGCCGAGAACGAGAACGATGCCGATTGCGGTATTCATGCCGGAGCGGTGCCCTTTCGTGACTCAATATGAGTTTCGCATAGTTAGATGCGTGGGGGAAAGTAATCGGTGAGGAGTGACCGGTAATGAGTAAGAGGGGAGCTTTGAGTCTTAAGCTGTGAGCCTCAAGCTGTGAGCCGTTAAGCTGTGAGCCGTAAGCGGATAACAGCGATCAGATAGCGGATAACAGGAAGCGGGCCTGGGCGTTGCGTTAGAAGGTGTCGGCGGTGATTTCGGGGTCGTGGGGGGTCCAGTCGTCGGGGGGAAAGGAGATGCGCCAGAATTTGGGGGCGGGTTTTAGGAATTCGACGCCGACTTCGGATTTGGCTTCGGCGGCGGGGGTGACGTGAATAACTTTGACGAATTGTTCTTCGAGAGTATCGGGGTTGCGGATGAGGATTTTTTGGCCGAGTTCGACGCGCATGGAGAGGAGGAGCATGGCGCCGTGGGCGTTGACGTTGGTGGTGAAGGCGTTTTCGGAGACGTGCTGATTGTTAGGGCCGCGGCCGATAACGAGGATGGGGAGGCGGAGCAGGACGCGCTGGCTGCGGCGGCGGTTGGGGATGGGAGCCGGATTTGAGGGGAGGGTGGTCACTGGGAGATGGCCTGGGGAATAGTGTTGGAGAAGAAGTCGGGAAGGTCAAGAGGAGGGGTACTAAAGTGCGCGGGGGGGAAAGAGATGGTCCCGGAGGAGGGAGTCGAACCCACACGGGGAGTGATCCCCGGCAGATTTTGAGTCTGCTGCGTCTGCCAGTTCCGCCACTCCGGGAGAACCTATAGGAAAGTAACATGAGGGGGGAGGGAGGCTCAAGCGGAGGTGCGGGCAAGCAGTGGTCAGTTTCCCGCAATCCGACTGATCGGGACTTAGTTCACGCTGCTAATCAGAGCTTCACCCCCGCTAATCGGGCATAGTGAATTGCCTCATTTTCCATTCCGAGCTTCGAGAGAGAGAGCGCCATAGCCTTATAAATGTTCTTCTTTTGAATCTTCGCCGCTCCGGCAAGTTCTTCTGCAAGCCGAAGTTGTTCTAAAGCTAGTGCGTGAGCTTGATTTCTCATAAGGATGACGCCCATTTCCCATCGAGCGTTGGCGGCACGGACGTCATCCAGGCCAATGCTCACCGCCTTCGAGAACGCTTCCCCAGCTCTTCCATACTCTTGCGTAGCTAAGTAACATCGGCCTAGTTCATACCAAAACTCACTGGAAAGAAGTGCTGGGTTAAAGTTGAGGACCTCCTCCAAAACTGGTGAGGCTTCCCGAAATCTTCCGAGGAATGCGAGCCGCATACCACGTCGCAGCTGGATTTCTTCATAAACGTCGCGAATCTGGTGGTCTTGCAGAATCTCAACATATTTCCGAAGCATCTTGTCCAGCGACGGAAGAACGTGGCTCCACTTGTCCTCGACAGAATTAATCTGGACTTCAATTAGGTCTGCTCGGAGTTGAGCCTCATCGCTTTTGAGAAACAGTGGTCTAGCGGCTTTAAGGACCTGGCGCGCCTCTCGTGTTCTGCCCAGCCTTACTAAAGCATGCAATACTCCGAGCGTGTACGTGCTCTTCGCTTCTGATTCCTGTGCTTCGCTCGCAAGCTCTTGGAAATTTCTAAGAGCGGACTCATAATCACCGGATTCCAGAAGCCTTAGCGTTTGCTCAAATTTCTGGTCATTGTTCACGGGTTGATTGACCCTCGGGTTCATCTCACGCCATGCGCATCTTCGTCAGTCGGAATTTTAGTACATCATGCAAAGACTAGTGGGCGCAATTGAAGCTCGGGCTTGCTTAGATCCAGAAAGATGCGGCAATCGGAGTTTGTCTCGCTGCCCGCGCGTGGTGTGGCGCAAGGTCACGCGGGAGTTGTGGCGGTGGCGGCGACGATGGTGGCGGGGATGTTGACGGCTTGGCCGTCGTAGAGGCGGCGGAAGCCTTCGATGGCTTCGCGGATGGCGAGTTCCCTTTTGTCGGGAGGAGTGGCGGCGATGATGCGCTTGAAGGGGGCGGCGAGTTCGCTGGCGCTTTGCCAGGCTTGTTCGGGGGTGCCGGGCCAGGGCCAGTTGATTTTGTGCTTGGTGGCGTGGACATCGTGAAAGCCGGCGAGGCAGAGGAGATGGTCCAGCTTATTTTCGTCGGCGAAACGGAAGACGTGAGGGGCGTCGGGCGGAGGCGGGGGGACGTCGACGTATTTCAGGAACGGGCGCAGCATGGTGCTGAAGAGAGGATTCTCTTCCATGGAGCCCCAGGTGACGAAGGAAACGCGGCCGCCGGGCCTGAGAACGCGGCGCATTTCGCCGAGGGCTTTCTGGATGTTGGGAATGAACATGATGCCGAAGCGGCAGGTGATGCGATCGAAGAGGCCGCCGGGGAATGGGAGTTGTTCGGCGTCGGCGGCGCGGAAGTCGATGTTTTTGAGGTTGCGGGCGGCGGCGTTTTCTTCGGCGATTTGAAGCATTTCGCGAATTAGATCGGTGGCGGTGACTTGGCCTTGGGGGCCGACGGCGGTGGCGACAGAGAGTGCGGGTTCGCCGGAGCCGCTGGCGAGATCGAGGACGTGCATGCCGGGGGACAGGGCGGCGCCTTGGACGACGAGTTCGGTGGCCTGGCGGGATTGGAAGGCGAGTTGGGAATACCATTTTTTCCAGGCGGGGGCGGCGGAGAGCCAGTCCTGGCGGATGGTTTCTCTTGGGTCGGGAGTAGGAGAGGGTGTGGTGGACATTGCGGACTCCTGATGCGCGGATCGCGGGGAAAAGAACGGACGTTGACGACTTCAGTTTGCTCGGAGAGGAGTGGTTTGTAAAGGGGGGGAAAAGAGGAAAATTTAACGCAGAGTACGCAGAGAGCGCTGAGGACGCTGAGAGGAGGGAGGAAAAAGGAAGAGCCGTGCGCGCTGGACTGGACGCGTTTGCGGCAAAGGGCTAGTGTATAGACGAGGCTAAGCAAGCGCCGTACAAGGGGCCGCGGGACACCGCGGTTACGGCCTCAAGAGTGAAAACATGGCGACTGGAAGTGTAATTCCCGGCTCACAGGATGAGCAGCGGGGTCTGACGTATTGGATGGAGCGCGTCTTGAAGGAGCTGGAAGAGGTGCGTTCGGCGCCGGACGCGGATGCGGTGCATGACTTGCGTGTGGCGCTGCGGAGATGCCGGTCGCTGGCGGCGGTGATGGAGCAAGTGGATCCGGATCCGGCTTGGCCGGAGATGCGGAAGATTGGGAGAAAACTTTTTAGGCAGCTGGGCGATTTGCGGGATACGCAGGTGTTGGAAGAGTGGGTTGGCAAACTGGGAAGCGAGAACAACGTGGTGCGGGAGCGGTTGTTAACGCACCTGGGGAAGAACGAAGCCGAAGAAAAGGATGCGGCGCTGCGCGCGGCGGGAAAGTTTGATGCGAAGGGGTGGAGGGGTTACGAGCGCGTGCTGGGGCACCGGGCGCGGGTGGTTGCGCCGAATAGTTTGGCGGCGAAGAGCCTAGCGCTGGAGCGGTTGCTGGCGGCGAAAGAATTGCATCTGAGGGCGCTACGAACGGAGAAGCCGGAGCCGTGGCATGAACTGCGAATTGGCGTGAAGAGATTTCGATACACAGTGGAAGCTTTGCTGCCGGAATTGTACGAGAGCTGGGGCGAAGATTTGAAACGGGTGCAGGATCTCTTGGGCGAAGTTCACGACCTGGATGTGCTGGCGGAAACGATTGCGCGAGTGGCGGGAGACGAGCCGGAAGAGGTGAGAGCGCGGTGGAGGGAGAGGATCGCCGCGGAACGACAGTTGAGGCTGGATGAATATCGTCAATTGAGCATGGGCGAGCGGCGGCTTTGGCAGGAATGGAAAGACGGGTTGCCGCAAGCGGACCGCCTGGAAGCGGCAGCGATGGCCAGGTTGCGGGCCACGGCCAGGGCGCTGGAGGCGGGGCACGGGAAAGCGGCGCAAGTGACGCGGCTGGCGCTGAGGTTGTACGGGGAACTTCGGCGAGTGAAAGGCGGCAGACCGTTTTTGGATAAACAGCTTCAGAAGGTGATGCGGGCAGCGGCACGGTTGCACGGAATTGGGACGGGGCTAAGGGCAAAATCACCGGAAAAAGCGGCGAGGAAATTCCTGCGTAGATTGCCGCTGCCAGTCGGATGGACCGAGGCAGAGTGGGAATTGTTGGGGATGGTAGTGAGGTATCACCGCGGGGAAGAACCGAAAGCAAAAGACAAAGCATACGGGCGGTTGATGAAGGAAGAGCAGCAGGCGCTGTGCGGGATGGCAGGCGTGTTGCGGCTGGCGCGGGTGCTGCGGAAATGCGGCGTGGAATCGAGCAAGGATTTGCGGGTAGAGCGGTCCGTGGATACGCTGATTGTGCGTGCGCCGGGGCTGGAGGATAGCGAAGCAGCGGCGGCGCGGGTGGCGGCGGGGAAACATTTGCTGGAGACAGTTTTGGAGAGGCCGTTGATTGCGCAGACGGTGCCGGGTGTGCCGAAGATTGTGGAATTGCCGAAGCGGGAAGAGACGATACAGGCGGCGGCTTCGGATTAGGTTGGGAATTTCTTTTGGGCTGGCGTTCTGCTGACCTGGACAATCAGTTACAAATTTAGAGAACCCAAGAGCACAGCCAGGAATGGCTGTGCCACAAGAGCGGCTCGCGGACTTGCCGGGGCACGATTTATCGTGCCCCTACAGGAGGGCGGGGCCACCTGAAGGTGGCCGCTACTTCCCGGCTTTGCGGAGGAGTTTGGGGGTGGCTAGCCAGATTAGTTCGCCGCTGGGGGGGACGAGGCGTTTTAGTTCGATCAAGGCGACGCCGGATTTTTTTAGGGAGGTTAGGTGATGCGTGGAGCCTAGCGAGGTGGCGATGAGGTCGTCGAGATGGGGGGCGTGGCCGAAGAGGAAGACGGCGGAGAGTTCCTTGTCTTTGGAGAGTTCGCGGAAGAGTTGGAGGGGTTCGGCGCCGGGGAGAAGTTGGTCGGTTTTTCGGATTTTGTTTTTGGAGTAGGAGAGTTCGGCGGCGAAGATTTCGGCGGTTTGGTGGGCCCGGAGATAGGGGCTGGAGAGGAGGAGGTCCGGCGCGGCGCCGATTTCGGCTACGCCTTTGGCGACCTGGCGGGCTTTTTCGATTCCCTCTTGCGTTAGGAAGCGATCGGGGTCGGGGGGACAGTTGGGGTCTTCGCGGTCGACGGCTATGCCGTGGCGGACGATGTAGAGCTGCATGCGGTTGGCTCCTCAGAAGAGTTTACTAGAGGAATGTTTCTTTTGGATGACGGAGCGGCGGGGGGTGTGCCGGAATAAGTAGGAAAGGGACGGAAGAAAGATTTAACGCAGAGTTCGCTGAGAACGCTGAGGGCGCTGAGAAGAAAGAGAAGAGAGTTGGTGGCGTTGGATCGTAAGAACCCACCCTTCGCAAAATACGCGAAGGATGGGGCACCCTCAAGATCCTTTGTTAAACGGCATAACTGGAGATCGAAGAACACAGGCTGAAGCCTGTGCTATGGGTGGCGGGAAAAGTTGGAGGGGCGGAGGTAGAGGTGGGTGTGGAATTCGCGTTCGAAGAGGGCGGAGCTGCGTTCGGCGTCTCGGATGTCTTCGGTGGCGTCGCCGCGGGTGCGGAGCTGGATGGTGACGGCGCCGCGCTGGAAGGAGGCACGGAGGTCCTGGACGCGCTGGCGGTGGGAGTGATCGAGGCCTTCGGCGATGCGGAGGATGGCGGCGAGGCGGCGGGCGATGCGCTTGTCGCTGTTGTTGAGGGCGGAATAAGCGGGGTGGTCGGCGTTGGGAGTGGATTTGCGATTGTGATAGCGAACGACGGCGGCGACGATGCTGCGGTCGCGGCCTTCGAGGCCGGGGATGTCGCCGTTGAGAGCGAGATATTCTCCGTGCTTGTGGTGGCCGCGATGGGTGATGCGATGGCCGATGTCGTGAAGGAGCGCGCCGGCTTCGAGCTGGACGCGGGCTTGGGCGGGGAGATGGTGCAGCGGCTGGAGATGATCGAAGAGCATGACGGAGAGTTCGCGGGCGTGTTCGGCGTGGCGCTGATCGTATTCGAAGCGGCGGGCAAAGCTGCGGGTGCCGATGAGCATCTGGCGGGACTCGGCGTTGTAGCGGTGAGGTTCCTTGCGGGAGAAGGCATCGCGGGCGATTTCCTGGAGGATGCCTTCGCGGATGCCGACAGTGGGGATGAGGAAGTGGTGAATGTTGAGGTAGCGCCCGAGGACGACGAAGATGATGGCGGCGACGCCCATGACGTCGGCGCGATCTCGGCGGACGCCGTAGGATTTCATGCGCTCGCGAAGATCACGTTCGAGGATGTCGGGGAGGCGTTCGCGCAGGAGAGAAACGTCGAGCGTGGGCAGGCCTTCGCGGCGCGGGCCGGGAGCTACGTTGGAAAGAGTTTCGGCGTTTCCGCCGAGAGCGACGGCGAGCTGGTCGGCGAGATTCGGGCGACTGGGAAGGCGTGATTCGAGGAGGGCACGAACATAGCGGCGAACCTGCTCGGCTTGCACGGGACGAATGGTGCCGGGGATGCCGAGCGTGGTCATCAGGCGGACGGTGCCTACAGGAAGCTGGGCGCTTTGCAGAATGGAATGGTCGCGAAGAATATTGATTTCGAGGCTGCCGCCGCCGAGATCGACGACGCAGTTCGGAGGAGTTTCCGGGCCGAGGGCGGCAACCGCTGCTTCCCTGCCGAGGCGGGATTCTTCCTTTGCGGTGATGACTTCGAGACGAATGCCGGTGGCTTGCTTGACGCGGTGGACGAGCGTGCCGCTGTTGCGGGCTTCGCGGGTGGCGCTGGTGGCGACGGCGCGATATTTTGTGACGCCGTACTCCTCCATGAGTTCATGAAGGTGACGAAACGCTTTGACGCCTTTTGCGAGGATTTCTTCGCTGAAGCGGTGACGGACGAAAACGCCTTCGCCGAGACGGAGCGGGAAGCGTTCGTTGACGAGGGGTTCGATGTCGAGAGCGGAGAAGGCGCGGGCGATGGACAAGCGGACGGCATTGGAGCCGGCGTCGATGGCGGCAATGTGGACCGGCTCGGGCATGGTTTATGTTACCGCCAGAGATGCGCGAGCGCGGAAGAAGGAGTGTATTTAGAGGCGCGGATGCCGAGTTGCTCGCCGATGCGCTGGCGCAACTGTTTGTTGACGGAGGAGACGCTGGCTTCGCCGTCGAGCTCGATGAAGGCGTTGCGCTTGGCCATGTTTTCGAGTTCGCGCTTGATCATGGTTTGATAGCGGACGAAAGACCAGTAGAGGTCGTGGGAAAGAGACATGTCGCGGCCGGCTTCCCAATAGCTGATGGCCTGGGCTTTTTTGAATTCGCGGGCGAAGGCGGTTTCGGGACGGACGTTCAACCAAAAAGTGAGATGCGGGCGGAGGGCCATGGCGTAAAGGCCGGTGAGGTAATCGCGATTGATGCCGCGAACGACGCCGCGGGCGATGAGGGTGAAGATGAAGCGGTCGGCGAGGACGACGGCACCGGAACGGAGCGCGGGAACGATGCGATGCTCGAGCTGGTCGAAGAAATCGGTGGCGTACATGAGGGCGAGGGTGAGACGAGTGACGGCGTTTTTGGCGAGGAGTTCGTCGATGTCGCGGCCGACGAGATTGGAACGGCGGAGGCCGCTGGTCTGAACGGAAAAGCCTTCGGACTCGAGCCATTCTTGCAGCAGGGCGATTTGGGTGGAGCGGCCGGAGCCGTCCATGCCTTCGATGACGATGAGGGAACCGTTTAGTTCGGTGGGGTCAAGGCCGACGAGGGGTTCGCCGAAGAAGCATTGCGCGGATTCGGGCTCTGTGGGCCCGTGCTTCGCGGGTGCCTCCGGCGCGACGGCTGACGGAGCGGCGACGAGTTTTTCTTTTTCCTTTTCTTTTTCTTGTTCGGACATGGTCATTCCGCTTCCGGGGCGCGCGGGGCGAAGCGCTTGAGCTCGATTTTGGAGGCGACGATGTCGCGCATCTGTTTCTGGAGCTTGTTGACGGGAAGCGTGCCGTCGAGGACGACGAAATTGTCGGTGTCCACCATTTTGTCGTACTCCTCTAGGATGCGGGCCTGGAAGAGTTTGAAGCTTTCGGGGCGCTCGTAGGAGAGGCCGAGGTCCATGCCGGCTTCGTAATATTTCAGCTTGGGGCGGCCGCTGAGGATGCGATCGACGGCGACTTCGAGCGGGGCGCGGAAATAAAAAGTGATGTCGGGGACGGGAGCGAAACGGTAGAGATTGCGGAGCCAGCGGTGGGAGCAGCCGCGGGCGGCGTCGCGGGCGAAGGCGGTGTAGACGTAGCGATCGGCGAGGACGAGATAATCGCCCTGGAGGAGGGGCATGATCTGGCGCTCGCAACGGTCGGCGAAGTCGGCGGCGTGCAGGAGAGAAAAGGTGGTGGGAGTGAGGAGACGTTTTTGTTTGCCGCGGCGGGTGGCGGATTTTACGAGGGGGGAAGAGTTCCACTCGGTGAAGTGGAGGCGGTAGCCGCCGATTTCGAGCCAGCGTTTGAGGAGATAGAGTTGAGTGCTTTTGCCGGAGCCGTCGGTGCCTTCGACAACGATGAGCGCGCCGGGGTAGGCGCGGCTGGGAATGGGGCGGCCCGGCTGGGGAAGCGTGGTTTTAGAGGCCTCCGGGCGAGGAGGAGCCTTGACGATAGTATCTGGGCTGTCCATCTGGTCGGTTGAAGAACTTAGTGCTTGCGATTCAGCGTAGTCTGTCATTGTTACAGGACAATTACAACACATCGGGAGTGGGGTGGCAAAAGAGCGCAAGGAAAAAGAAAACTTAACGCGGAGACGCAGAGTGCGCAGAGAAGATGGGGGAGAGGAGCGCGTAGGTGGGTGCTCATTTGTTAGGAGGCAAAGCTTACGGCGCAAAAGGGGGAGCGTTGCTCCCGCACTCAAAAGTAAGAGCGGCCCGCCCGTAAAAGCATTCGGGGTGCAAAATGCGCACCTCAGAAGGCGGGCTCTACAGCAGGAAGAGGGCGGGGCCACTTGAAAGTGGCCGCTACGCTAAAAGAAGGACATTTTGACGGTGAGGTATTTTTTGGGGTTTTTGCGGAATTCGGTGAGGAAGGTGCGGAGTTCGGCGGAGGCGGCGGCGAGGTTGTCGTAGAGCTGGGGGTCGGAGAAGAGTTTGCCGGCGGTGTTGTCGTTTTTGTTGAGCTTGGAGGTGGCTTCGGAGAGGTTGGTGCTGGTGTCGCGGAGTTTGTTGTAGAGCGTTTCGTCGGTGGTTAGTTTGCCAAGAGTGCCTTTGCCGGCGCGAATGTCGCCCATGATGGTGTTGCCATTTTCGAGGGCGGACTTGGCCTGATCGTAGAGAGAGGGATCGTAGAGAAGTTTGCCGATGGTGCCTTTTTGCGAGCGGACATCGGCGAGGATAGTGTTGAAGTTGTCCACGCCTTTATCCACCTTGGTGTAAAGGTCGTCGGTCATCAGGATTTTGCCGATAGTTCCCTGCCCTGCTTGGACGTTGCCGACGATCTGATCGCCTTTGGCGAGGATACTGTTGAGGTGATTGTAAGCCTGGTCGTCGTGAAGAAGTTTGCCGATGGTTCCTTTGCCTTCATGGATGTCGCCCACCATGTCCTGAATTTCTTCGCTGAGGGCTTTCAGGTTGGCGAGAACGTCGGCGCTGCGTTCGACGACTTCCTTGATGGCTTTTTCCTCGGTGCCAGGAATGGACTGGCCATCCTTGAGAGGCACGCCAGTGTAGCCGCGCTTGACGTTGACGAACCGGTTGCCGAGGAGGCCTTCGGTGACGAGGGAGGAAGTGGAATCGGTGAGGACGTCGCCCTGATATCTGGCGTCGAGGCGAATGTCGACTTCGATGTTGTGCATGCGGTCGGGAGCCTTGCCGGCTTCGCGCGGAACCAGGCGAATCCTTTCGACATTGCCGATTTCGACGCCGTCGAGACGAACGGGAGCGCCGACGGAGAGGCCGGAGACTTCGGGCAAGTAGGTTTTCAAACGATATTTGGGACCGAGGAAGCCGGCGCCGGTGACGTAGAAGATGGCGACGGCGAGAATCAGAAGGCCGACGAGAACGAACAAGCCGACGCGCAACTCCGACCAGGTGATCTGCTTGCGCTGCGCCATCCGGACAGCCCTCCGTGGACCGCGATGAATCGTGCACGACAACTATACAGGAATCAAATCAAAAATCTCTGGAGATACGGATCTTGTGATTTCATCAGCTCATCGGGAGATCCTTCGAAATAGATTTTGCCGGCGCGCAGGACGAGAAAGCGGGTGGGAGCGACGCCCGCAGCTTCGGGCGAGGAATCGCGACGAACTTTTTTGGATTGCGGATCGAAATGAAAATTGGCGAGAGCGAAGCCGTCCTGGAGGCGATGGGTGGCGAGCAAGGCGGTGACGCCGTAGACGTCGCGGAGGCGAAGGATGAGGCTGATTATGGTTTGCGAGGTGATGGGGTCGAGACCGGCGGTTGGGGAATCGTAGAGCACGATGGGCGGGCGGGTAACGAGTGCGCGGGCAATCGCGACGCGGCGGCGCATGCCCCCCGAGAGTTCGGAGGGAAGGAGATCGGCGGTGTGGGCGAGTTCGACAAAGTGGAGGACTTCCTGGACGCGGGGCTGGATTTCTTCTTCATCAACGTGATCTTCGTGAAGGCGGTAGGCGACGTTTTCGCCGACGGTAAGAGAGTCGAAGAGCGCGCCTTCCTGAAAGACGAAGCCGATCTCGCGGCGAACCGCGAGGAGTTCGGATTCGCTGAGGCTGGAGATGTCTTTGTCGAGGACGCGAATGGAGCCGGAATCGGGGCGCAAGAGTCCAGAGGCGAGCTTGAGCAGAAGAGTTTTGCCGGTGCCGGTTTCGCCGAGGAGAATTACGGTTTCGCGCTCCTGGGCTGAAAACGTGACGCCGCGAAGAATCTCGCCTTCGTCAAAGCCGAGGCGGACGTTATTGAATTCGATGGCGGCTTGGCCGACCGCGGGAAGAGTTGTTGTCAAGCTGCTGGTGGAGAGATCCATGAATGGTCAGAAAAGCTTATCCGCGAGATAGAGAGCGAGTTTGGTAAGAAAGGTGTCGGAGACGATGATGAGGACGGAGGCGACGACGACGGCCTGGGTGGTGGCACGGCCAACACCCTGCGTCCCCCCTCGGACATTAAGGCCTTGATAGCATCCCACCGTGGCAATGATGAAGGCAAAGACGACGGTTTTGGAGAAGCCCTGCATGATGTCGGAAAATTCGAGAATCTTGATGGCGCGTTCCCAGAAGGTGGTGGCATTGATGCGGAGGGAGAGAACGCTGGCGACCATGCCGCCGATGAGGCCGACGAAAACGGAGATGGTGGTGAGAAGCGGAAGGGTGATGAGGGTGGCGAGAACGCGAGGAGTGACGAGCTTGCGGCTGGGGTCAGTGCCCATGGCACGCATGGCGTCCACCTGTTCGGTGACCTGCATGGAGCCGAGTTCGGAAGCGATGCCTGAGGAGCAGCGGCCGGCGACGAGGAGGCCGGTGATGGAGGGGCCGAGTTCGCGGACGAGGGCGAGAGAGACGATGTCGCCGGTGAGCGAGGCCTGGCCGAAACGCTCGAACTGGGTGCCCGTTTGGAGCACCATGACGGCGCCGATGAAAAAGCCGGAGAGGAGGACGATGGGAAGCGAGCCGACGCCGATGTCGTCCATTTGATCGAGAGTGTCCTGGACATAGCGTGGGCCGGTGGCGATGTTGGTGATGGAGTGGTAGGAGAGTTTCGAATAGTTCTGGATCTTGAGGACGCTGGTTTTGGCGAGGTCCTGAAGGACCTCCGCGACGGAGGGAACTTCGGGGACGCGGCCTTCTTGCGGTGCAGCCTGGATAGGAGAGTCAGCCACTAGTTTCTCTGGGAACGCTTCGAAGAAAGCGTAACTGGGGAGGGGGCGAGCGTCAAGGCAAAGAGTGGCGAGGAGTTTCCGGCTTTCAGTTCTTCAATTCGGGTCTTTCGGTGCGGATACTGTGATGGACTTCAACATCCTGACCCAGCGCGCCGGGCGTTTATCGTGGGGGGCAACGAGGCGGAAAGGGCCGCGCTTGGCGTCGATGGGAGCGCCATCGACGGTGTCCGCGACGAGAACTTCGGAGTTGGAGATGCCGGAATCCAATTCGGCGAGAGCGAAGACTACTTTGTAGCCGTCCTCAGCTTCCGCAATCACGAAGGTGGTCATGAGTTTTCCGCGAAGCTGTTCGCCGTGAGGGACACCCGCTCTTTGCAGCAACTCCTCCAGCAAAACGCCCTCGTAGGTTTCGGTTTTGTTCTCGTGGGGATTCGTGACGTGAAGAGTGGTTCGGGGCAAGTTTTTCAGGTCGGCGACAGTCAGCGAGAGCGGCGTGGAAACCGCGCCGCTGATTTTGAGTTGCGGAACAGGAGCCGGAGTCTGGGCAGACGCCTGTTGGGAGAAGGGAAAAACGGCAAGACAGGCGAACACGGAGAGTGCGAGAACGACAGTTCGCCAGCGTCGATCCACGATGGTGCTCCCGATTGGCAAAGAGATGAATTCGATTCTACTGCTTTTCGAGCATGATTTCCGTGGACTTGATTACGGCTGAAACGGTGTCGCCTACCTTGAGGCCCATTTCAACCGCGCTTCGCCTAGTGATCACGCTTTCGATGACATTGTTCCCAACCTGGACGACGACATGGGCCATGACGCCGCCGAGCTGGAGTTCAGTAATTTTTCCTTCAAGCCGGTTTCGTGCTGAGAGGGTCATAAGACCTAGCATAATAACTTCCTCGTGCGGGGCTCGTCCACTGGAGAGATGCCGTGAAGAGCTATCAAGCTGTGTCCGGTGCAGCGTGGGGGAGACAATTTTTGGGCACCTGCCAGGCTTGGTGTCCACAACGGAACAGACATTGAAGTTTGCCACGGTTAGCCTCGTGTTGAGGCGCTGACGTGCAACCTCAGCCACAGAAAAAAAGAGCCCGCGCGTATCGGATCGATGGGTCTATCGTGCTGTATCGCATGGCGGCGAGAAGACAGTTTAGAGCTGAAAGATCGCCGGTCGGCTCGGAGCCGTGGTGGGGTGCAGTCCTCGGGATCCCGCTCTTTCTACGGACGCTGCTTCGTCTTGTAATTGCGTGTCCCCATTGGCACAAAGGCCCTCCGATAACACTGCGCGAGTCCATCCCATCGCATCTGCCCGGCCGATCCGACTATGGCCGAGGAACTTATGTTACTTGCCTGGATTGCGGGCAAAAGTTCGCTTACAACCACAAGACCAGGCGAATGGTGGATTTCTGGGGCATCCATGACACAGTGGCCCGGGCGGAAGTTCGCCGGAAAGTTGCGGAATTTTTTTCACCTCTTCGAGGTTCGCGGCAAGGATCGGCAGGATAAATCTGAGGATTCCGCGGAGTTAGCTAGTTCGGTCCATGCACCGCCACGGAATTTTGACAAAGGGTCATTAGACCGAAACGCGACGCTGGATTGCCAGTGAACGAGTAGTTCGCTCCGACTTAAAGGAGCACAAACCCGACCGGGAAACTCCACGACCGCGAACAACCCACTAAGTCGAGTTTTGGCACGGTGCGACCGGGCCGGAGGCTGCGAGGCGAGAGCGGGGAGCGCTAGGGCTCGGGGACGTTGGCGGAGAATTGGGATTGGTTTTCGGATTGGGCGAGTTGGCCGCGGAGGGTGGCGGCTTCGGAGCGATCCTTTTGGGCTTCGAGACGGTATTGAACCGCGCCGACGGTGCCGAGCGCGTTGAAGATTTTGCCCATGGCATCGTTTTTCTTGCCGGTGTGTTCGAGTTGGTCTGCGAAGTTGTCCTGTTGCGCGGCGTCGGCATCGAGTTCGTTGATGCGGCGGACAAGATCCTTGATGCGTTCCCGGCGCTGGGCCTGAACGATGGCGGCATCGGTGGCGGATGCGTTGGCGGCATCCCAGACGGAGTCGTCATACTGCTTTAGAATCGCGGTAAACGCACGGAGATTGTTGATGCCGTTCTGGTTGCCTTGGTCGGCGGCGAGGCGATACCACGCGAGGGCTTTGCCGTTATCGGGCTGCACTCCCTGACCGAACTGATACATCCAACCTAACTGATTTTCCGCGTTGCTGTTTCCCTGCCCTGCTGCCTTGTAAAACCAGGACATGGCTTGGCGGTAGTCGGTTTGCACGCCGGTGCCGTGCTGGAAGAGGTAGCCGATGTTTTCCTGAGCGTCGGCGTTGCCGTGATCGGCGGCTTTGTAATACCAGGAGAGGGCTTCGACGTAATCCTGGGGCTGGCCCCAGCCTTCCCCGGCCATGTAACCGAGTTGATTTTCGGCGTTGGAGTTGCCGTGGGCGGCGGCGCGGCGATACCAGGAAATGGCCTGGGCGTAGTCGGGTTTGCCGACGAAGCCGCACTGGTAGAAGTAGCCGATTTCCTGTTCGGCGTCTGGGAGATTCTGGTCGGCGGCTTTGCGGTAGAGAGCGAGGGCCTGGCGATAGTCGCGGCGGACACCGCGGCCGTTTTCGAGCATGGAGGCGAGATTGTACTGGGCGAGGGCGTAGCCTTGATCGGAGGCGGAGTGGTAGTAGGCTACGGCGCGGGCGTAGTCCGTCTTTACACCGAAGTCGTGTTCGTACATGACGCCGAGCTGGTTTTGGGCGGCGGCGAAGCCTTGGTCGGCGGATTGGCGGTACCAAATTAGAGCTTGGGTGTAGTCTTGCGCGACACCGCGGCCGCGGAAATAGAGATTGCCCAGGGCGAATTGGGCTTGGGCGTCGCCGGCGTCGGCTTGCTTTTGGAGGGAGTAGAAGTCGTTGGATTGCGGAGCGGCCGGAATGCGTTCCGGCGCTTGCGCACGCGTCGCTGAGACCATTCCGAACAGAAATAGTGCCGCCAACGTGGCCCTTGTTAGATATCTCATCGAAGTGCCCCCATCACACCGCGTTCAAGCAGCTTTGTTAAAGAAGTTGACAGACTGAGGCACGCAGAACGATAGACCGTTGGTACCAAAGAGAGGAAATGTGCTCAATCTTCTACTGAGGAGGCGGACAGATTTTCGATCAGCAGACTGGTCAGGAATTGACAACTTTGTCGTCGGAAGAAGCAACTCGACGCAGAGTCCAACCAAACAAGAAAAGAATCACACCCGCGAGAAAGACACGGAACAGTGGAGGGTCGTTCCACGATTTGTCGATATCCTTGCCAATATTGAGAAGAGGCCAGAGAAGAAACGAGCCGGTACCAAAGTCCTGAACAACTTGGCAGGCTTGCCCGAGAACTGATGGAAGGACTTTGCGATTGGATGGGTCAGAGAGCCTAGCGAGTTCTTGGTCCGATAACCCGAGACCCTCTGACGATTTACGCAGGAGAAAGATCCCTTTGGTTGCCAGCGTAAGGCTGCCAAGCGCGAAGATTAGAGGAACCGTTGTGAATTGCAACTCCGAAGACGTGAAGACCCAAAAGCAAAAGGCAGCCACCGCGAGAAGCAAATATACCGCCGCTCGCCGAGGGTGATACTCCAAATCACCTGCAAAGTTCTCTACAAAGATTTCGCGGAGGTTCACGACGAATAGTTTATCTCAAAAGGACGCACGGATACGGCCAGGTGCAGTATGCCGAAGTGAAAAAATCGGAGATAGCTCCTGCTGGACGGAAATGCGGGTGGCCGATACACTGATTGTTTATGCTTCGATTCTATACTGCGGGAGAGTCGCATGGGCAGGGGCTACTGACGTTTTTGTCGGGGCTGCCGGCTGGATTGCCGGTGGATGTGGAATTTATCAATCATGAGTTGCACCGGCGGCAGTTGGGGTATGGGCGGGGCGGGCGGCAGAAGATTGAAAAAGATGCGGCGGATATTTTTGCGGGCGTGCGGCACGGGCAGACGATTGGGGCGCCGATTGCGCTGAGGATTGAGAATCGCGACTGGCAAAATTGGGAGAAGATTCTGCCGGTGGGGGCTTCGGACGCGCCGGAAACGCAATCGCGGAAGCTGACGGCGCCGCGGCCGGGTCATGCGGACCTGGCGGGTTCGCAGAAATTTGATTTTCATGATGCGCGGTATGTGCTGGAGAGGGCTTCGGCGCGGGAAACGGCGGCGCGGGTGGCGGCGGGAGCGTTTGCGAAGCTGCTGCTGAAGGAGTTTGGGACGGAGATCGCCAGCCACGTGATTCAGGTGGGGCATGTGCGGCTGGAGCGGGCGTCGGAATGGGAAGAGATACGCGCGGTTTGCGGGGACCTGGAATCGCCGCTGCGGTGCGTGGACGCGGCGGTGCAGGAAAAGATGAAGGCGGAAGTGGATGCGGCGCTGAAAGCCGGAGATACAGTGGGCGGCGTGTTTGAGATTGTGGCGCACAAGGTGCCGGTGGGGCTGGGTTCGCACGCACAGTGGGACGAGAAGCTGGATGGACGGCTGGCGCAGGCTTTGATGAGCGTACAGGCGGTCAAGGGTGTGGAGATTGGCGCGGGGATCCTGGCGGCGGGGTCGTACGGCAGCGAAGTGCAGGACGAAATTTCGTATGACAACGCGGCGCGGAGATTCCGGCGGTCGAGCAATCGGGCGGGCGGACTGGAAGGCGGGATCACGAACGGCGAGGATGTGGTGGTTCGCGGATACTTGAAACCGATTTCGACGCTGCGGAAGGCGATGGGAACGGCGGACATGGTGACGAAGGAGCCGGTGCGGGCGGCTTATGAGCGTTCGGACTGGTGCGTGGTGCCGGCCGGGGGAGTGGCGGGCGAGGCGATGGTGGCACTTGTGCTGGCGGATGCTTTTCTGCAAAAATTCGGAGGAGATTCGCTGGCGGAGATGCGGCGGAATTTCGAGAGCTATGGCCGACAAATCGACGAGTTCTAAGGGCGCGAGCGTGGCGGACGAGACCACGGCGGTGGTGGCGCCTCGCGGGAAGATTCACCCGATCGTGAAGTACGGCGATCCGGTGCTGGAGAAGCCTGCGGCGACGATTACGAAATTTGACGCGGAGCTGGAGAAGTTGGTTGATGATATGTTTGCTTCGATGTACGCGGCGAGTGGCGTGGGCCTGGCGGCGCCGCAGATTGGGAAGAGCATACGCCTCGCAGTGGTGGACGTGACGGTCGGGAAAAATCCGGAAGCGAAGATTGTGCTGGCGAATCCGGAGATAATTCATGCCGAAGGCGAAGTGCGGGAAGAGGAAGGCTGCCTTTCGGTGCCGGGATTCCGCGGGTACGTTGTGCGGCCGCAGTTTGTGACGGTGCGGGCGCAGAATGCGAAGGGCGAGACGTTTGAGATTCGCGGAGAGAATCTGTTGGCGCGGGCGTTTTGCCACGAGATCGATCACCTGCACGGGATTTTATTTTTGACGCACCTGAGCATGCTGAAGCGCGACTTGATCAAGCGGAAGATCAAGAAACTGCGGAAAGAGGGCGAGTGGTAGCGGCGCCGCGCCAACGGGTGAGCCGCCCGTGAACCGGATGCGCATCATATTTTGTGGCACACCGCAGTTTGCAGTTCCCTCCTTGAAGTATCTTCTGACGCAAAATGAGTTTGAGATCGTGAGCGTGTATACGCAGCCGGACCGTCCGCGGGGGCGCGGGCAGGAGATTTCGTCTTCGCCGGTGAAGGAAGTGGCGATGGCGGCGGGGCTGGACGTGCAGCAGCCGGCGAAGGTGCGGGCGCCGGAGGTGGAAGAGCATCTGCGGAGGGTGGCGCCGGATGCGATTGTGATTATTGCTTATGGGCAGATTATTCCCGCGCGGTTGCTGCCGATTCCGCGATTGGGTTGGATTAATTTGCACGCTTCCCTGCTGCCGAAGTATCGCGGGGCGGCGCCGATCCAGTGGGCGATTGCGAGCGGCGAAACGGTGACGGGAAATACAACGATGCGGATTGATGCGGGGATGGATACGGGGGAGATGCTGCTGCAGGAAGGGTTGCGGATTGGGGCGGAAGAGACGGCGCCGGAATTGGCGGGGCGGCTGGCGGAGATGGGGGCGCAGCTGATGGCGAAGACGCTGCGGGGGTTGGCGAGCGGAGAGTTGGTTGGGCGAGCGCAGAATCATGCGGCAGCGACGCTGGCGCCGATGTTGAAGAGAGAAGATGGAAGGATTGAATGGGCGCGGATGGCTGCGGAGATTTTTAACCGGATGCGGGGGTTTGCGCCGTGGCCGGGGGCGTATACGGAATTTCAGGGGCAGACTTGCCATTTGCGGGGGAAACCCTCTAACGAGGGCAAGCCGGTGGCAGGAGCGGCGGTGGGAGAGCCGGGAACGATTTTGGCGGCGAAGGATTTGGTGAGAGTGGTTTGTGGCGGAGGCAGCGCGTTGGAAATTACGAACGTCAAGCAGGAGGGACGGAAGGAGATTTCGGCGGGGGAGTTTTTGCGAGGGGCGCGGGTGGTGGTGGGTGAGAGGTTTGGGAAGTGAGGGGATGGATGGTTTGCAAAAATGGGGCGGAAAAAAGAAAGATTTTACGCTGAGGACGCCCTTGGCAAAAAGCGCTCAGGGCAAGCAGAGACGCAGAGGGCGCGGAGAAGAGAGAGAAAGGAAAAAACCCGCACCCTGAACACCGCAGGTGCGGCACCCGGCGATGTAGCGAAGTTGGGTGGTTAAGTTCCATCCGTAAAAGCGGGAGCTTCGCTCCCGCACTCAAAAGTAAGAGGGGCCGCCCATTCCTTCGTCAGGCCAGGCCTGAAGGTGGCCGCTTCAAGGTGCCAGCGCAAATTACTATCGGGGGTGCCGTGCGGACTGGATTATGTAATTGCGTGTCGCAACGAGGACAGAATCTGAAATGCGCGAATCGGGCGCAATGCGGGCCAGTGTGACGGCGCCTACCATTGCGGAGACGATCGCCAGTGAACATTCTGCCCGCTTGCGGGACGGCAGCGTCTCCAGGTGGCTGGCAATGAGCCGGGACAGTTGGAGAAATCCTTCCATGGCTACCTGGCGAGTTTTCTTGTCTCTCCGCGCGAGTTCGCTCCCTAGCGCGGCCAGGGGGCAGCCAGTTCTCGGCTGGTCGCGATGAGCGCGCGACACATAATGAGCCACGAGGAGCGGAAGCGCCTGCTTGCGGGGCTTTCCGCTGACGAGCAATTCCAGGCCGGCAACGAGCGACACCAGAGTCTTGCTGCACGCTTCCAGGATGAGTTGATCCTTGGAAGCAAAATGCCGATAGAAACCCCCGTGAGTAAGTCCCGCAGCAGCCATCACTCGCGCGAGTGCCGCCTCGCTGATTCCGTTGGCTGCGAACTCGGGGCCTGCCACTCTAACAATTCGCTGGCGTGTCATGGCGGTCTCTACTTTTGACTTACGCATAGTTCTTTGCCTCCGAACGGCGGCTCGAAGCATGCCCTTGCATTTAGATGTCCTGTGACATCTAATAGAATCGCCAAGGCGGCGCGTTTTGTCAACGCCGCGTTTAACCAGAAAGCGCAGAAGACCGTTTGAAGGGAGACTTGCATTCATGAACGGAACTGAGATACGACAATTAAACGCCGGAGACGCCGCTGAATATCAAGCCGTCTTTCTGGCAGCATTGCAGTCGGCTCCGGCCGCCTTCGCCGCGGACTATGGTGAAGAGTCAGCGCGCAGCTCCGATCAAATCGCGGAACGGCTTCGACGGGAGACCATCTTCGGAGCATTTGTGGACGGACGCCTGTGTGCAATCGCGACCTTCTTGCAGCAACCATCCCTTAAGCGGCGGCACGTCGGAATGATATGGAACATGTACGTATCGGAGGAACGTCGCGGAACGGGGCTCGCCGACATGCTTTTCAAGTACGTCCTCGAAGCGGCCAGCCGGCAAGTCGATCAAGTGGAATTATATGTCGCGGTCGACAATCCACGCGGCGGGAAGTTTTACCGGAAATTTGGCTTCGAGTCGTACGGCGTGATGCCGCGTGCGCTCCGGGTTCAGGGCGCAGATTTTGACGCGTTGATGATGGTGAAAAAGTTCCGGTAGCTGGAGATTCGGTGGCGACGGAACGGGCAGTGGAAGTGCTTTCCGCACCGTAACTTGAAGATCCGGTCGCAGAGAGCGGGCGGTTACACCTGATAACTTGCATCCGGCTTCGCTCTCGACTCCTGGGGACGGGAAACCTTGAATTCCGGAGGTTGGCTGAAAGAGACATAGAGAGGGGTGTGCGGACGAGGCAGCCGGTTGGAAATTACGAACGTCAAACAGGAAGGGGGGAGGGAGATTTTGGCGGGGGAGTCTGCGCGGGGCGCGCGGGTGGCGAATGAGGATAGACTTGGAAAGTGAGGGGATTTGGTGGCGATGCGGAATTCGGCGGTGATTGAGCACTGCGAGTGACCGATCAGAAAAGCGCACAGCCAGGAATGGCTGTGCCACCGGGCGAAATTGGGTGGCCGGGTTGAAAGTGTAAAAGCGGTGGCAGAGCCACCGCACTCCAAAGTAAGAGCGTTGAATGATTGGAACGGGTGGTTTGCGCGGGGAGGGGCGGTGCGTCATACTCGGTAATCACGCCCACTGCGTTATAGAGTCGAATTGATCGGGAGCCTAGCTTAACCATGCACATCCTACCTGTGAACCTCAGCAAACGAGGAGTTTCTGGAAGTATGCGAATACACGCGCGTCGAATGGCGAGCTTGGTGCTTGCGGCGCAACTTGTTGGCTTGCCGGGATTGGCGGCTGGCGAGAAGGATAAGCCGGCGGCGAAGGCTGCGCCGGACGTGATGCTGCAGACGATGCAGGCGGAGCTGAATCGCGCGAAGACGGATTTGGCGAAGAGCGATCCGGCTCCTTATTTTTTGAGCTACACGGTTTACGACCAGGACCAGATTTTTATTGCAGGGGCTTATGGGGCGCTGCTTTCGGATACGGCGGTGAAGCGGCGGAACACCGATGTGACGATGCGAGTTGGCACGCCGGAGCTGGATAACACGCACGGACAGAGCCGGTCGAGCGGAATGACTTCGGGAACTTTGCCTTTGCAGGATGATCCGGATGCGACGGCGCGGGTGCTTTGGGAACTGACGGACCGGGAGTACAAGCGGGCGGCGCCGGCGTATTTGAATGTGAAAACGAATACGGCAGTGAAGGCGGAAGAAGAGGATAAATCGCCGGATTTTTCGACGGAAGTTGCGAAGATTCACGTTGGGGAGAAATTGACCGAGCCACCGTTTGACCGGAAGGCTTGGGAGGACGAGGTTCGGCGGGTTTCGGGGGCGTTCCGGAAGTATGGAGACGTTTATTATGCGACTGTGATTTTGCAGGTGGGTTCGTCGAACGCGCGGATGGTGTCGAGCGAAGGGGCGGCGATCGAGACGCCGAGCTCTTCGGCACGGCTGGTGATGGAGGCGCAGACTCGGGCGGACGACGGGATGGATTTGTTGCGCGTGGAAACGTTTCAGGCGCCGGCGGTGAGCGGGTTGCCGAGCGAAGCGGTGCTGATGGCGAAGACCGACAAGATGGCGGCGGATTTGAAGGAACTGCGGAAGGCGCCGGTGGCGGAGCCTTATGACGGGCCGGCGCTGCTGAGCGGGCGGGCAGCGGCGGTATTTTTCCACGAAGTGCTGGGGCACCGGATGGAGGGGCACCGGCAGCGGGATGAAGAGGAAGGACAGACGTTTACGAAGAAGGTCGGGCAGGAAGTGCTGCCGAAATTTTTGAGCGTGGTGGACGATCCGACGGTTGAAGAGATCAACGGGACCAAGCTGGCGGGAACGTACGAGTTCGACAACGAAGGGACGCCGGCGGAGCGGGTGGTGGTGATTCAGGACGGGGTGCTGAAGAATTTTCTGACGTCGCGGATGCCGATTAAGGGATTTGACAAGTCGAACGGGCATGGGCGGAATCAGCCGGGACTTATGCCGACGGGGCGGCAGGGAAATTTGATTGTGACGTCGAGCCAAAAGGTTCCCGAGGGACAGTTGCGGCAGATGCTGATCGACGAAGCGAAGAAACAGGGGAAGCCGTACGGGTTGTATTTCGACGATATTCAGGGGGGATTTACGCTGACGACGAGGTCGCTGCCGCAGGCGTTTCAGGTGCTGCCAGTGATTGTATATAAGGTGTACGCGGATGGGCGGCCGGATGAACTGGTGCGCGGCGTGGATATTGTGGGGACGCCGCTGGCGGCGCTGACGCGGATTATTACGACGGGCGACACGCAGCATGTGTTCAATGGAGTTTGCGGGGCGGAGAGCGGGAGCGTGCCAGTGTCGGCGGTAGCTCCGGCAATGCTGTTCAGCGAGATGGAAGTGCAGAAACGCGCGCACGGACGAGAGCGGCCGCCTATATTGCCGGCGCCGGGAGTGGATAACGGTGCGGGAAGCGGCAAGGATGATGCGACGGGGGTGAAGCCGTGAGCGGGTTGAAGAGTTTGAAGAATGCGGTGAGTTTGTTTGCGGCTGTGACGTTGTTGGCGGGAACTGCGAGTCTGCGGACGAGTGTGGCTGCGGCCGCTGAAAATTTTGATGCAGACGCACCGACGGCGAAAGCGCACGAGGTGGCTAAGGGTGACGTGCTCTTGGAGGCTCTGCTGACGGAGCTAGACCGTTCGAAAGACCGGCTGAAGATGGACCAGGTAAAGCCGCCGTACTACATCGAATACCGCGTTGAGGATGTGGACAATTACGATGCGGAGGCAGCGTTTGGGGCACTGCTGAATACGCAGCGGCAACATTTGAGGGTGCTGCGCGTGGTGGTGCGGATTGGCGAGTACAAGCAGGACAGCTTTTACAACCAGGGAATGGGCGGAGCGACGATTCTGCCGTTGGATGACGATCCGATCGCGCTGCGGCGGCAGATCTGGCTGCTGACGGACGAGGCGTACAAAACGGCGGCGGACGCGTATGCGGAGAAGCTTTCGGCGTTGAAGCAGTTCAGCGCGGACCCGAATCCGATTGACGATTTTGCGAAAGCGCCGGTGGTGACGAAGGTGGAGCCGGTGGCGGGGCTGAAGGTGGACGAAGGCGCCTGGAAGCAGACGATCCTGGAAATGACCAACCTGTTCCGGAAATATCCGGAGGTGCAGACCGTTTCGGCGTCGGCGCGATTCAGCGCGGTGAATCAATATTTCGTGAATTCGGAAGGCACGATTGTGCGGAGCGGGCGGGTGAATTCGACGGTGACACTGAATGGAGCGACACAGGCGGCGGACGGAATGCGGCTGCAGCGGAATCCATACTGGACGGAGTCGCGGCCGGAGGATTTGCCGAAGCGGGAAGAGTTGTTAAAAGAGACTGCGAAGGCACTGGACACGCTGAAGGCGCTGCGCGAGTCGCCGATTGTGGATGAATCTTACCGCGGGCCGGTGCTGTTTGCGCCGGATGCGGCGGACGACATCATGGCGGGGCTGGTGGGCGCAAATATATTGGGTAGGAAGCCGCAGCTTGGGCGGCCGAACCGGACGGTGGGTGCGTTTGCAACGAACTATAAGACGCGGATCCTGCCAAAATTTTTGAGTGTGGTGGACGATCCGACGATGAAGGAGTTCGACGGAAAGAAGCTGGTGGGTTCGTACGACGTAGACAGCGAGGGCGTTCCGGCGCAGGCGGTGACGGTGGTGGACGACGGGACGCTGCAGAACTACTTGGTTGGGCGGCAGCCGATCCGGGACTTCCCTGCTTCGAACGGACACGGGCGGGCTTCGCCGGGGACGGCGGCGTTTCCGACGATTGGGACATTGATATTCAAGAGTTCGGAGCCGGAGACGGCGGCGGAGTTGAAGAAAAAATTGACGGCGATGGCGGGCGATCAGGGCA
>Ga0210405_10000287_pt1 | contig 70746 bp, 67 predicted proteins | sample IncBWH11MmetaG_FD_155492 | JGI IMG/M metagenome (GOLD analysis project Ga0210405, IMG submission 155492) | Forest soil microbial communities from Barre Woods Harvard Forest LTER site, Petersham, Massachusetts, United States - Inc-BW-H-11-M | ecosystem: Environmental > Terrestrial > Soil >... | reverse complement strand
CATCAGCGAACCCAGCAGCAGGCAGCCGAACATCAGGCCGCGGCCGCTGCGAAAGGTCACATGCGGCATGAAATGCATCAGGAACACCCAGAACGCATAGATGCCGACGCATACCGCGACCGAATAGATCACCGCGGCAAACAACACCATGCCCGGACTGCCATTCAATAGTTCGCGAACTCCGAGAAAGGTATAGACGCCGGCCGCGAGCGCGAGGATCGCGGTCGTGAGTTTCAGCGTGCCTTCGAGGCGTGCGACGCCCTTTGTCAGCAGTACCGAAGCAGACGAGCGGGGAGGCAGGACCTGGGATGGGAACGCATTGTTCGGGGGCATCAGAGAGTTCCGTAGGGTTCAAAACCGACTGAACAGCGCCCCGCTGTTCGCTGAGTGCTTCATTTTTGGAGATAAATTCGGACGAGATTGTGTACAACCATCAGGCGCTAGCTTCACGAAGGCTTGAAAGAACCTCGCGGAGCCGCGTGCTTCGGCAACCCACTGAACGCCATGGCCTGGCTGATGGGTGAACTGGCGCGCCGGAAACGGCCGTTAACGTGCTGGCGAAATCGCCTTGTCGGGATTTGTCTGGGCCTTTTGCCCCTTTTCCCGAGCGCTTTCAAGGTGAACTGCAGAAGTCGACAGCCCTGATTCAGGGGCTGGGTTGGCGATCGAATGCGCGCCCGCGACCCCACAGGCGCGTCATCGTCGGCGGTGTCGGGGATCCCCATTGAAGCACCTCGTCCTCACACCTCCAGCTTGTCGCCGCCCTTCAAATCGAGGATTTCGCGGGCTTCGTCGGAGGTCGCCACCTGAAGGCCGAGGCCTTCGATGATCTTGCGGGCAAGCATTACCTGCTCGGCGTTCGAGGCCGCCATCCGACCGGGCGCCGCCCAGAGCGAGTCTTCCAGCCCAACACGGATATTGCCGCCCATGGCGGCCGCCATCGCCGCGATGGGCAATTGATTGCGTCCGGCGCCCAGCACCGACCACACCATCTTGTCGCCGAACAGCCGGTCGGCGGTGCGCTTCATGTGCAGCACGTCCTCGGGATGCGCGCCGGTGCCGCCCTGCAAGCCGAACACCGTCTGCACAAACAGCGGCGGCTTTACCATGCCCCGTTCGAGGAAATAGTTGAGATTGTAGAGGTGCGCAGTGTCGTAACACTCGAACTCGAAGCGGGTGCCGGTTTCCGAAAGCGTCTCAAGGACATATTCGATATCCTGAAAGGTGTTGCGGAACACGATGTCCTTGTTCTGAACGTGCTTGAGCTCCCAGTCGTGCTCGAATTTCTTGAAACGGTTGAGCATGCCGAAGAACGCAAAATTCATTGAACCCATGTTCAGTGACGCCACTTCCGGCTTGTAGACCGCGGCGGGGCGGACCCGCTCGTCCACGGTCATGGTCGGCGAGCCGCCGGTGGTCAGGTTGACCACGCAGTTCGAGCGCTGCTTGATGATCTTCAGAAACGGCGCGAACGCCTCCGGGCTCTGGTCGGGCTGGCCGGTCTTGGGGTTGCGGGCGTGCAGATGCACGATCGCAGCACCGGCTTCGGCGGCATCGACCGCGGCGTCGGCGATTTCCTGCGGTGTCACCGGCAAGGCCTTCGACATCGAGGGGGTGTGGATCGCGCCGGTCACGGCGCAGGTGATGATGATTTTGCGGCTCATGCGTTTGCTCTCTTTCTTGTTAAAGTCGAAGTTCAGGAGTTGTCTTTACGGCCAGCCTTGTGCGCGGCCAGCGCCGCGAGGCGTTCGTTGCGGCGCTGCGTCAGTGCTGCGATGCGCTCAGGCGATGGCTGATGCGGCCATGCCGCGATCACCCGGTCGACATTCGGGTTTTCGTACACGCTCGGTCCGGCCGCGGCCGAGGCCAATTCCTTGTAGAAGCCGGTATAGCGCGCGCAATAATCCGGGATGCCGCCGGGCGCATTGAGCTCGATGGTCTCGAACGGACCGAGGAACGACCAGCGCAGGCCAAGACCATCCTTCACGGTGTGGTCGAGGTCTTGCGCCGAGATATAGCCTTCGCCGACCAGGCGAAATGCTTCAGCAAGCAGCGCGCCTTGCAGGCGGTTGAGCACAAAGCCGTTGATCTCGCGGTTGATGGTGACCGGCACCTGCCCGATCTCGCGGTAGATCATGCGGGCGCGGTCGATCGCCTCGGGAGAGGTCCAGGGCGCGCCGCACAATTCGACCAGCGGCACCAGATGCGGCGGATTGACGGGGTGACCGACCAGGCAGCGGGCCCGGCCGGGCAGTGTTTCGGTGAAGCGCGAGGCGGTGATGGCCGAGGTCGAGGACACCAGCAGCGCATCCTTCGGCGCCATCTTGTCGAGCTGGGCAAAGATGATCCGCTTGTCCTCGACTTTCTCGGGCCCGTTTTCCTGGACGAATTCGGCGTCCCTCACGGCTTCCTCGAGGTTTCCCGCAGCCGAGACCCGCGCCACCGCGCCATCGGGATCGTCGGCCAGCCCGTGTCGTGCCAGCGCGTGCAATTCGTCGCGGATCAGGCGCGGCGCTGCTGCGAGCGTCGGCACATGCGGATCGGTCAGCCGCACATTCCATCCCGCGCGCGCAAAGATCGCGGCCCACGCGCGTCCGATCAGGCCTGCGCCGACGATGGCGACGCGCCGATTTTCCTGTTTCATTTGCTCCTCATAGCCAGAGCACCTTGCGGCGCAGATCGAGATCGTCGCGGAGCGCCTTTGACGGCCCCTGGTGAATCAGCCGGCCGCGCTCCAGCGCCACCGTGGTGTCGGACAGAGCGAGCGCCAGGTCGAGATGGTGATCGACGATGATGATGGCGATTTCCTTGCGCAGGCGGTCGAAGGTTTCGAACAATTGCTCGACCACGGTCGGCGCCAGGCCCTCGAACGGCTCGTCCAGCAGCAACACCCTCACGTCGCCCGACAGCGCCCGCGCCACGGCAACCATCTGCTGCTCGCCACCGGAGAGATAATCGGCCGGGCTGGCGAGCCGTTCGCGGATGCGCGGGAAGTAATCGTAGATGCGTTCCCGTGTCCAGTGCACGCCGTTGCCGGTCTGGCGCTTCAGCCCGCCGAGTTCGAGATTCTGCTCGACGCTCATGCCGGCGAACAGGCCGCGGCCCTGCGGCACGTAGCCGATGCCGAGCCGGGCGTTCTGCGCGGATGAGTTGCCGATCAACTCGCTGCCGGCGAGCTTGATCGATCCGCTGGCGGCGGGCGCAATGCCGATCAACGTCTTCAATAGCGTCGACTTGCCGGCGCCGTTGCGCCCCAACAGGGCGATGATCTCGTTCTCGTGCAGCGAGAAGCTGACGTCGTTGAGGATATGGCTCTTGCCGTAAAACGTATCGACATGGGCCGCCGTCAGAAGCGCGTCGGCGCGGGCGGCGGTCTCGCGCGGACGCGCGGCGACTTCGGTGGCGCCGGACCCGATATAGACTTCCTGCACTTTTGGACTGCTCCGCGCCTCCTCCACATTGCCATCGAGCAGCACCCGGCCGTCATTCATGACGGTGACATGGTCGGCGAGCTGAAACACCCGGTCGATGTCATGCTCGACCAGCAGCACCGGCACATCGGCCGAGATGCGCTTGATGATGGCGCCGATCCGTTCGCGTTCGGCGGCGGCAAGGCCTGCGAGCGGCTCGTCCAGCAACAGCACCCGCGGTGCGGTCGCGAGCGCCACCCCCATGTCGAGCAGGCGCTGGCCGCCATAGGACAGCATGCCGGCTTCGGCCTTTTCGATGCCGGCAAGGCCGAGATAGCGGATGATGCCGTCGGTCTCGGCATTGATCGAGGCGATCGACAGCGCCGGCGTGAGTGGATCGAAGCGGCGGGGATGTCGCGCCTGCACGGCCAGGCGGATGTTTTCGCCGACGCTGAGCGCCGGAAACAAATTCGTGATCTGGAACGAGCGGCCGATGCCGGCGCGCGCGATCTCTTCGGGACTATGTCCCGATATCGGCAGGCCCAGCAGAGATACCGTGCCTTCGTCCGGCGGGTAAAGGCCCGACAACAGATTGAACGCGGTGGTCTTGCCGGCGCCGTTCGGCCCGATCAGCGCATGAAGCGTGCGATCGGCAACTGAGATGTCGACCCCCTGGACGGCCCTGATGCCGCCAAAGCTTTTGACGATGCGGTGAGCGGACAGCACCGCGCCATCGACGTGCGATATCGGTCGCAAGAATTCCGGCAGCGGCAGAACGTCGATCCGGCGCGCAGACATCGCGGCGTCTTCGACGACTTTTTTCCGGAACGGCGCGGCCAGCCGCTCGGCGGCGCCGACGAGACCCGTCGGCGAAAACACGATGAAGGCCACGAACACAAGGCCAAACCAGAACAGCCAGTTCTCGGTGTAGATTCCGAGGAATTCGCGGAACAGGATGAAGAACAACGCGCCCAGCGCCGGGCCCAGGAAATTGCGCATGCCGCCGATCACGACCATCGCCAGCAGGTCACCGGAGAAGGAGACCGAGATCGGGTCCGCCGAGGTCATCCGGTTCTGGAACAGCAAGAGAATGCCGGCAAGGCCGGTGAGGCTCGCCGAGAGCACGAAGGCGGCGAGTTTGTAGCGGTTGGTCGCATAGCCGAGGAAGCGCGCGCGCTGCTCGTTCTCGCGGATCGCAATCAGCACGCTGCCGACGGTCGAATGGTGGAAGCGCCACAACAGGATCAGGACCAGGAAAGCGATTGCGGCGACGAACCAGTAATAGACCGTTGAGGACTCCAGATTGAAGCCGAGGAGTGTGGGCCGCGTGATGCCGCCAAGCCCGTTCTCGCCGCCGGTCACCTCGGTCCAGCGGAACGACACCGCATAGAGCATCGCCGCCAGCGCCAGCGTCAGCAATGAGAAGTAGACGCCGCGCCGCCTCAGGATCAGGAAGCCGAACGCGGTCGCGACGGTTGCGACGATCAGAACGCCGGCAATCGCCGGTCCGAAGAACTGGTCGTGCATCCAGTTGCGCTGAAGAAGCGCCGCAGCATAGGCGGCAAGACCGAACCAGGCGCCATGGCCGAAGGATACCAGCCCGGTATGGCCGACCAGAATATTGAGCGCCATGCACGCCATCGCGAAGATCACGACTTCCGAGGCGGATGTCATGGTGAGGCCGAGCGCGAGCAGTACTGGCGGTAGCACCAGCAATCCGAGCGCGGCAATCAGCAATGGAATGGGCAGGCGCGTCGGCATCTTGCGCCTTACTCGAACCGGGTGATGCGTTCGCCGAACAGGCCGCGCGGCCGGAACAGCAACACAAGCAGCATCAACAGATAGATCGCCGCGGTCGAGGCCGCGGAATAGCCGATGCCGACCATGACGCCCTTGACGAGGCCAACCAGAAGGGCGGCGGCGACCACGCCCCAGAACGACCCGAGCCCGCCGATCACCACCACCACGAACGCCGGCGTGATGATCTCCTGGCCCATCGCCGGATGGATCGAATAGATCGGCGCCAGCAATACGCCGGCGAGGCCCGCAAGCCCGATGCCGAGCGCGGCTACCGCAGACATATAAGGTTGCAGCGAAATGCCGAGCGCGCCGACCATGTCCGGGTTCTGGACGCCGGCGCGCACCACACGGCCGAACGAGGTCTTCTGCAAAAGCAGCCAAAGGCCGGCGATGCAGGTCGCGGCGATGCCGAGCAGCACCACGCGATAGAACGAATAGATGAAACTGCCGATCGCGACCTGTCCGCGCAGCCAGGGCGGTATCGAATAGGACAACGGCGGCGCGCCGAAGATCATCCGCAAGGCCTGCTCGGCAACCATGGCGAGGCCAAACGTCATCAGCAGCGAGAGGATGGGGTCGGAGCGGTAAAAACGTCGAAACAGCGTCGCTTCGATCAACATGCCGAGCAGCGCCACCGCGATCGGGGCGGCGAAGATCGCGCCGCCGAATCCAAGCCAGGGCGACAGCACCAGCGTCAGATAGGCGCCGATCGCGTAGAACGCGCCATGCGCCAGGTTGACGATACCGCCGAGCGAGAAGATCAGCGACAGGCCGAGCGCGATCAAGAGATAGTAGACGCCGTCAAGCAGCCCGTTGAGGATTTGCTGCGCTAGCAACATGGTGGACATGGTTTTGGCCCGATGGACGAGACAAGGGCGCTGAGACCGTCATTGCGAGCGCAGACAAGCAATCTACCGTTATGGAATCGGGATGGATGGATTGCTTCGTCGCTTCGCTCCTCGCAATGACGGGAAAAGGCCCAACAATTGGCGGCACTTCGCGTCGTTACCTAACTCGGGAACGTGCAGCTATTCTCTTCCTTGGTCGCGGCGATTACTTCCAGGGCCTCATCGGGACCCGGAACCGGCGGGCTCGAGGTGAAGATGTCCCACTGGTTCTTGATCTTGTCGGCGGGAAGTGCTGTGACCGCGTACATCTCATGCATCAATTGATGGTCGGCGGCGCGGAAGTAACCCTGCCGCGTCTTGAGCAGGTCGTATTTCGCGCCCTTTTCGAACTGCTGGATGATGGCAGGCGAATCCGTCGATTTGATCTCGTTGACGGTCTGCGCCACGATCTTGGCGGCGATGTAGTCGCCCCAGGCCTGGTTCTCCGGCGGCTTGGAATATTTCTTGGTGAACGCCGCGACGAAGGCCCTGGAGCCGGGCGTCTCCAGCAAATGATGCCACACCACCGGCCATGTGCCGACGAAGTTGCCCTTGCCGGCGGCCCAGGCGAGCGCGGTATCGAAGCCGAAGCCGCCGACGGGGAAGGTCAGGCCGAATTCGGCATATTGCTTGAGGAAATTGGTGATCTGGTTGCCGGCGAGGTTGATCACGACCAGATCGGGCTTGGCGTCGCGGATCTTCAAAAGATAGGCGGAGAAATCGGTGGCGTCGGTCGGCACCAGATCGTCGCCGGCGAAATTGCCGCCATTGGCCTCCATGAAGCGTTTTGAAACCTTCAACAAATCGTGGCCGAAGGCATAGTCCGCCGTCAGCGAGTACCACTTCTTGCCCTTGACCAGCCCGTCGCGCAGGAACGAGCGGCCGACGGTTTTGACATACATCGAATTCTGCGACTCGACGTGGAACATATAGCGCTGGCAATCCTTGCCGCGCAGCGCATCCGAATTGCCGCCGGTGTTGATGAACAGGATCTTGTTGCGCGAGGCGACCTGGGCAATCGTCAGGCAGGAGGCGGAAGAAATCTCGCCGATGATGCAGGCGACCTTGTCGCGCTCGATCATGCGCTCGGCCTTGGTGGAAGCGGTCTGCGGATTGACGGAATCCTCTTTCAGTACCTCCACCTTGCGTCCCATCAGGCCGCCCGCGGCGTTGATTTCCTCGACCGCGAGATCGATCGCCATCACGGCATATTCGCCGAGCGGCCCGAGAAATCCGGTGCGCGGCGTCAGATGACCGATCCGGATGACATCTGAGGTCTGCGCCCGCAAAATCGCCGGCGAGGAAATCCCCGATACCAGCGCAAGGCCGCCGGCGGTCTTCAACAGGCCGCGGCGCGTGAATTGGTTGTTCCCTGACATCAGCGTTCGTCTCCCTGATACGGCCGCGCGAGGCGACTTTCTTGCTCTCCGGCAGATGGTGCGCCCGTTCCGTGAGGGCGCTTGTACACTTGCCGTGATCTGTGATCACAGTTAGAGTTGCAAAAGACGGAAGGCTTGTCGAGTCCTCTCTCGAATGCCCGCCGCCCCGGAGATCACGCGTTGAATTTGCCCGCTGCGCTCAATCTGGTCGAGCCACTCGACCGTCAAACGCTGGGCGAGCGCGCCTACGCGCAATTGGCGGACCTGTTGATTTCCGGCCGGCTCGCGCCGGGCGAGAAATTGTCGTTGCGCGCGGCGGCCGATGTGCTCGGCGTCTCGATCATGCCGGTGCGAGAGGCGGTGTCGCGGCTGGTCGCCGATCGGGCGCTGGAAGTGACGCCGAACCGCGCGGTGCGCGTGCCCCTGATGTCGGCGGCGCAATTCCGCGACTTGACGAAAGTGCGGATCGCGATCGAGGGGCACGCGGCGGCGCAGGCCTCGATGCAGCGAGACGACAGCGATCTAACGTCGATCGCGCGTGCGGAAGAAGCGATGCGCACCGAGAGCAAGTCGCCAAAGCCCGACCTGCCGCGCGCCGTCGAGCTCAACAAGACCTTTCACTTTGCGGTCTACGAAGCGGCGCATTCGCCGATCCTGGTGGAAATCATCCGCGCGCTCTGGCTCAAGGCCGGACCTGTGATCAATCTCGATCTGCGCGCCAATCCTGAGCGGCTGGCGAAAGGCGATGCGATCCGATTTCACGGCAGGGTGCGCCAGGCAATTGCCGCAGGCGACGAAGCCGCGGCGCAGGCTGGGATTGCCGCCGACATCAGCGGCGCAGCGGAGGTCATCCTTTCGCGCGGCGGCCTTTCCGGCTGAGACTTTCAACACTTTTCGGAGCAATCATGGATCTCGACATCAAGGATTTGCGCGTGCTGGTCACGGCCGGCGCCAACGGCATCGGGCTTGCCATCGCGCGCGCGTTTGCACGCGAAGGCGCCAGGGTTCACACCTGCGACGTCGATGAAGCGGCGCTATCCGCGCTTGCCGCGAGCGATCCATCTATCGCGCAAACGCGCTGCGACGTGTCCGACCGCAATGCCGTGAAAAAACTGTTCGAGGAGGTGACCGCAAAACTCGGCGGGCTTGACGTACTCATCAACAATGCCGGCATTGCCGGGCCGACGTCGAAAGTCGAGGAGATGAATCCGGAAGACTGGGACCGCTGCCTGGAAATCTGCCTGACCGGGCAGTTCAACTGCACCCGGCTCGCGGTGCCTTTGCTGCGTAACAGCAAGAATGCCTCGATCGTCAATATCTCGTCGGCCGCGGGCCGGCTCGGCTTTGCGATGCGCACGCCCTACGCGGCGGCGAAATGGGGTGTGATCGGTTTCACCAAATCGCTCTCGATCGAACTCGGGCCGGACAACATCCGTGTCAATGCGATTCTGCCCGGCCTCGTCGCCGGCGACCGGCAGCGCCGCGTGCTGGAAGCCAAGGCGCAGCAGCGCGGCATCTCCTACGCCGAGATGGAGCGCACCGCGTTCTCCTATACCTCGATCAAGGATTATGTGACGCCGGAGCAGCTCGCCGATCAGATTCTCTTTATGTGCAGCCCGCGCGGCCGGACGATCTCCGGCCAGGCGATTTCCATCTGCGGCGATACGCAGATGCTTGGATAGGCGAAGGCGGTTATTTGGCCAACGCGATTTTCGGAATCCCCGGATCGAACCGCAGAGCGCCCTCGATCCATTTCGCCACGCGCAGCAAGCGATAATCCTGCCGGTAGGCACCGACGGTCTGGATGCCGAGCGGCAGGCCGTGTCTGCCAAATCCCGCCGGCAACGTCACCGCGGGCGCGCCGATCAAAGTCCACGGCGCACAATATTCCGCATCGCCCGTGTAACTCAGCCCTTCCGGCGCTTCGCCGAATGCGGGCACGGTGAGAATGGCGTCGAAACCCGTCATCTGTTTGGACAAAGCCGACCGCAGTTTTTCCTGAATAGCCTTGGCGCCGAGATACGCAAAGGCGCTGGTGTCCTTGCCGGCCTTCACCGTCGATTTCAGATGATCGCTGGTACGGTCGGGGTAGCGTTCGACGAGATCGCTGAAAATATGCGAGGCTTCGCTGGAGAGGATGGTGTTGACCGCACTCCAGTTGGAATCGAGTTCCTGCCACTCGCGCTCTTCCACCACCGCGCCAGCCGCGCGCAGTTTGACGACCGCCGCCTCGAACACCTTCTGCTGCTCGGGCTCCGCCCGCGACCATTTTTCGAATCGCACGACCCGCAGGCGCGGTCTGTCCAGCGACGGCACGCCTTGATCGGTGTCGACGTGGAAGCGGGGAAGGGGCCGGCCATGCGGATCGAGGTCGCTTGCGCCCGCAATCAGCGACAGCGCATAGGCGACGTCGTCGACGCGGCGGGCGAAGAAGCCGACGTGATCGAGCGACGGGCTTAAGGGATGCACCCCGGTGCGCGGGATCGCGCCATAACTCGGCTTAAGACCGACAACGCCATTGAATGCCGCGGGTCTGATGACCGAGCCCAGCGTCTGCGAGCCGAGCGCCAGCGGCACAATGCCGGCCGCCACCGCCGCCGCGGAGCCCGAGGATGAGCCGCCCGGTGTATGTCTCGAATTCCAGGGATTAGTGGTCGGCCCGGGATGCCGCCAGGCGAATTCCGTCGACACTGTCTTGCCGAAGATGGTGGCGCCGAGATTGCGCAGGCGTTCAACTACCCAGGCGTCCCTGGCTGGGATGTGATCGCGGTAGATCGGCGATCCGTTGGTGGTCGGCATGTCCGATGTGGCGATGATATCCTTGATCGCCACGGGAATGCCCGACAGCGGCCCGGGCCGTCGCGCGATATCGACGGGAAGATACTCGAACGCCTTCAGTACGGGCTCGGCGGCTTTTGCCCTTTCCAGGCAGGCGGCCGCGTAATGATCCGCAGCCGCAGAATCGTCCTTGAACAGGCGCAGAAGCTCGAGGACCCCGGCGCCGGATTCTGGGGCGGAGCGTGCAGTCGGATCGGTCATGTCGGAAAGCCTCGGAAAAACAGGTCTGTCATTTGGGCGGTTGCGCGATTGGGTGTCAAGCCCGCGACAGCGCGAGATGGCTGGTGAGCCGGCGGGCGACGTCGCGCCGCAGCGCGTTGAATTCCGGCGAAGACACCTCGCGCGGCCGCGCCAGGTCGATCCGGAAATCGCTGTCGATCCGTCCCGGTCCGGCGCTCATCACAAGCACGCGATCCGCCAGCAGCACGGCTTCCTCCACCGAATGGGTGACGAAGATCGTGGTGACGCCGGTGCGCGTCCATATCTGCAACAGCTCGTGCTGAAGCTGCTCGCGGGTGAGCGCGTCGAGCGCGCCGAACGGCTCGTCCATCAACAGGATGTTGGCGTTATTGGCGAGAACGCGCGCGATCGCGACGCGCTGCTTCATTCCGCCCGACAACTGGTTCGGATAGCGGTCGGCGAAGCGTTCCAGCCCAACCATCCTGACGAACTCGTCCGTCGTGCTCTCGATCTCCTGGCGCGGCAATTGGCGCTGCCGCGGGCCAAAGCTGATGTTCTCCCGCACGGTCATCCACGGAAACAGCGCATAATCCTGGAACACCATGCCGCGGTCGCTGCCCGGGCCGGCGATGGCCTTGCCGTCAATCGAAACGTCGCCGGTCGTTGGCTCCTCGAAGCCGGCGATGATGCGCAGCAGCGTCGATTTCCCGCAGCCGGACGCGCCGATCATGCAGACGAATTCGCCCTGGTGGATGGTCAGATCGACCGGCGCGAGCGCATCGACCTCGCCATCGCCGACCGCAAAGCGCTTGGTCACGCCGCGGATAATGAGGATGTTCGGATCGGCCGCGTTACTCACGGTGCTGCGGGCTCCAGCTCAACAGACGGTTGCTGATCGCGACAATGATCCGGTCGGTGATAAATCCACAGGCTCCGATGACAATCATGCCGGTGATGACGAGATCGGTGCGCGACAGGGTACGGCCGTCCATCACCACCGAGCCAAGGCCGGTTGGAACGCCGGTCATTTCGCCGACCACGATCAATATCCAGGCAAATCCATGCGCGATCCGCAAGCCGCTGAAGATCGCCGGCAAGGAGGCGGGCAGCACGATTTGCCGGAACATTCCGGCGCCTGTGCAGCCGAGCATCGAGGCCGCCTCGAACAGACGCGGATCGATCGAGCGCACCCCGAACATCGTGTTCAGCAGGATCGGATAAAACGCACCGAGAAAAACCAGGAAGATCGCCGCGTTCGGGCCCAATCCAAAAAAGATCATCGACAGCGGCAGCCAGGCGGTCACCGGGATAGGACGCAGCACCGAGATCGTCGGATCGAGCAGTTGCCGCAGCATCTTGATGCGTCCGATCATCATCCCCAAGGGGATGCCTACGAGGGCTGCGAGGAAAAATCCGCCATAGACGCGCTGCACCGATTTCCAGACGTGGGTCAGGATCGTGCCGCTGAAGGCGTCGTCATATACGCCTCCGAACGAGAAGTCGTACATCATCACCGCCACCTGGTACGGGCTCGGAATGAGCCGTGTGCCGGTGATGGCGACCGCGCGGTCCCAGATCAGGATCAGCAGAATCGGAAAACCGGCGCCGAGGACGAAGGCGCGCAGCGTTTCCAGCCGCTGCCGGTTGCGGCGGCGATGGACCGATGCCGTGGCCGGCAGGCTCCGGTCCGCGGCGTCCGGGATGGTGGTGGCGTGGTCGTTCACGTCGATCAGCTACATGAACTGTTGGGTAATGGCCCGCGCCATATCGGGCGCCTGGCGAACCTGCTTCTTCTCGACCATCAGTTCGCTGTATGCCTTGGCGCGCTTGATGAAGTCGTCATCGATCTTCCAGGTCAATTCGACGTTCGGGACGGCAATTTCGAGCGACTTGCGTTGCTGGCCGAGCTTCTGCATCGCGACTTGCACCATCTCGTCGGGATGCGCCATCGCGTAATCCGTCGCCTTCTTGTGCATGTCCACGATCATCTTGAGCCGCTCGGGGTTCTCCTTCATCATTTTATCGCTCGCCGACAGGATCATGTTCAGTGAGCCGATCGAGGTCGAATACGGATATTCGATCAGCCTGCCGGTACCGTTCGCAAGGCTGATTCCGGGGCCGGGCTCCGCGCCGACATAGGCATCGATATCGCCGCGGGCCAGCGCGCCCGCCATGTCGCTGAACGAAAGCCGGATCGGCTGAATGTCAGCGATCGACATGCCTTCGGCCTTGAGGCGTTCGAGGATGACGACTTCCTGGGTCGAGCCCGGGAAGATCGCCACGCGCTTGCCCTTGAGGTCCTTGATGGTCTTGATGTCGGATTTGGCGTCGGCGATGATGGCCATGCCGCGGTTGGTCGCACCCGCAACGATCACGACCGGTTCGCCTGCGGCGGCGCCGAGCAGGAATGCGGCAATGCCATGAATGCAGGTGTCGACCGTGCCCGTCAGCACCGCGTTCTTGCCATCCGTCGGGCTCTCGAACGGCACCACCTCGACCTTGTAACCGGCGGGAGCGAATTTCTCGTAGAAATAGGGCGTGATGCCGTGAATGAGTTTCAGGGTGCCCACCCGGAGAACCTTGTCCTCGGCGCGGGCCTGTGGCGAGCCAACGAGAAGCGACAAGGCTGCCAACGATACGAGCAACGAGCGGATCAACGACGACGCAACGGGCATAACGATCCTTTCGACGTGCAAATCTGGTCTTGATGGAACCCGGCGGCGGCACCCTATAGCACGCGTCAAATCGAGTGCACTATTGATTGTCTGCACGAAAAAGCTGCTTTGCGCATCTTTTGCGCGCATTACAATTGTATGCAATTTATAGCGAGCAAGGCTGGCGACGGGTTGGAGCCGATCGTAACGCCGGCCCTCCCGGTCCAACCCGGAATACGATGCAGCGCCCGCCATTGATAAACGGGAACCGGGCATGGGTAAACTCCGGTTCCGGCTGGGTGCCCGGCATGGCAGGGTGGTAACCTTGCCTGCAATATCTACTGGAATTGCGCTGGCGGTTTCCTAGATACTGGCGATTGCTGCTTCTGCACGTTTCAGGAGGCCTTGATGGTCCTGAGGAATCTTTTCATCGCCCTCGGTTGCACGACAGTGCTGGCATGGAGTGGTCTGGCGATCGCGGATGAATACCGTCCCGATGAGTTCCTTAGCCTCGACCTTTCCAGCGCGGTGCTTTCGCCGAAACCACTTGGCCCCGCCGCCGGGTTCACGCCGGGTCCGCTTGATGTGACCGTCGACCGTGGCAGCAATAGCGTGCACGCCAGCACGGAACCTGCGGCCGAGCCTAAGGTTGGGTCCAGGATCGCTCCCCAAACTGAGCCCAAGACGGCTCTCAAGGCCGTGCCCGAGTCCAGGTTCAAGTCCGAGTCCAAGTCCAAGCCGGTCGTTCACAGCATTCGCCTCGCCCATGCGCGCGGGGAGCAGCCGTCCCATGCGGCGCGAACGAAACTCGCCCAGCACCGCCGCAATCCACTCGACGCCCAGGCCCTCGATACTCGCATTCAGGTCTGGCCTTGCAGATCGGGCGGCATCTGCAACTGGAAGCGGTAGCTCACTCCGTCATCTGAGTTCGATGCGGAGCCTGTCATCGGGCCGCGCTCTGCGCGGACCCGTTGGCATCGCGCCGGAATGACAAATCCAGACTACGAATCCTTCCATCGTTCCGAGTCACACCCCCGTCGTAAAAGCTTCGGCCGGGAGTCAAGTTGAGCGGGCACCCTCCGTCGTGATTCGATGAGGGTGCCAAGATGGCGACCACGATCCGCGCGAAAAAATCGTTGACCAGGCGCCAATTGTTGGTCCGGTCGGCGTCCTCCCTCGCGCTGGCAGGCATGGGAAGTCTGGCGAGACCGTATCTCAGCCGTGCCGCAGACCGTCCACGGATCGCTTGCGGAATTCAGTCGGGCGACGTGTCAGGCGGCTCCGCGATGGTGTGGGCGAGAGCCGACCGGCCCGCGCGCATGCGTCTGGAATATTCCACCCTTGAAAGCTTCAAGACCATCATTGGCGCCGCATCGTCGGACGCCCGGCCGGATGACGACTTCACCGCAAAAGTGCCGCTCGAAGGCCTGCCGCCGGGTCAGGATATTTTCTATCGGGTGCGGTTCGAGGATCTCGGCCAAACCGGGTTAGCCGGCGAAACTCAGACCGGGCATTTCCGGACAGCGCCGGCTGACAAACGATCGGTCAGGTTTGTCTGGTCGGGCGATACCGCGGGGCAGGGCTGGGGGATAGATCCCTCCCGCGGCGGGATGCGCAGTTATCGGACCATGCTGCAAAACCGACCGGACTTCTTCATTCATTGCGGCGATCACATTTACGCCGATTGCCCCATGCCTTCCGAGCTGAAACTGCCGGATGGCGGAATCTGGCGCAATATCGTCACCGAGGAAAAATCCGTCGTCGCCCACAGCCTCGCCCAGTTTCGCGGCAACTACAAATACAACCTGCTCGATGACAATGTGCGTGCCTTCAATGCGCAGGTGCCGATGTTTGCGCAATGGGACGACCATGAAGTGACCAATGACTGGTCGCCGATCGGCACCGACGACGAAACCGGCTACACCGAGGACGGCAAATCCCGGCTGGTCGAGCGCGCCCGTCGCGCGTTTTTCGAATTCATGCCGATCCGCGAAATTCCCGAACAGGCCGGCCGCATCTACCGCCGGATCGGATATGGGCCGCTGCTGGATGTATTCCTGCTCGACATGCGCAGTTATCGCGATTCGACCTGGAACAAGCGGGATGACGTGAGCGAAGCCTTTATCCTGGGATCCGCTCAGCTGGCGTGGCTGAAGCGGGAACTCGCTGCATCTGATGCGACCTGGAAGGTGATCGCCGCGGACCTGCCGATCGGATTGATCAGCGGGGACGCGATCGCGCTCGGCGACGGGCCACCGGAGCGGCGCGAACATGAAATCGCCGACCTGCTTTGCTTCATCAAGCGCGCCGGTATCCGCAATACCGTGTGGCTGACCGCCGATATGCATTATACCGCCGCGCACTACTACGATCCGAACCGCGCGGTATTCTCCGATTTCGAGCCATTTTGGGAATTCGTCTCGGGCCCTCTTCATGCGGGCACCTGGGCGCCGGGTGAACTCGACAATACATTTGGCCCAATGGCGATGTACCAGAAGGGCTGCAATGCGGACCAGGGCGAAAATCTCGCGCCGTGTTTCGGGCTGCAGTTCTTCGGCCGCGTCGATATCGACGGCCATTCGGAAGTCATGACGGTGACGCTGAAGGATGTCGATGATCGCGCGCTATGGTCGGTCGATATCGCGCCGCTTCCGGACGCGCGGCCGGGACATATGCTGGCGCAGCATATCTGAGCCGTGGTTACCCTGCCCGATCTTGATTTGGACGCTGTTCTGCGGGCAGACTATCCAGCGACGGACGTCCGTCTGTCCGTCGCTTCACCTGCCATGCTTTCATGCGGCGCTGGCTTGTTCACAAGTCCTCACAAGCCGCTGCTTTGCGCCTTCGGAGTAAGTAAATGGAACATCTGCAAACCCAGGGCATCAGCCTGCCGCGGCTTGGGCTCGGCACCTTCCGTCTGCAGGGCGATGCCTGCCGCGCGGCGGTCGAAAGCGCGCTTGGGTTGGGCTATCGCCACATCGACACTGCGGAAATGTATGGCAACGAAGACGCCATTGGCGCTGCCATCGGCGCATCCGGCGTGGCACGCAGGGATCTGCACGTCACGACCAAGGTCTGGAACGAGAACCTGGCGCCGGACGCGATCCGCCGGGCGTTCGATACGTCCTTGAGAAAGCTCAAGCTCGATCACGTCGATCTCTATCTCGTGCACTGGCCGGCGAAGAACATGAATCTGCCGGCGATGTTCGAAACCCTGATGAGGCTGAAAGAGGACGGCCGCACCCGCGCCGTCGGCGTGGCCAATTTCAACCTCGCGCTGTTGAAGATCGTGGTCGAAGAGATCAAGGCGCCGATCGCCTGCAACCAGGTCGAGTATCATGTGATGCTCGACCAGACACGCTTGCGCAAATATCTCAGCTCGAAAGCGATCCCGCTGGTGGCCTATTGCCCGCTGGCGCAGGGCCGGGCGGCATCCGACGAAACGCTGGCGGCGATCGGCCGCAAGCACGGCGCCAGCGCCGCCCAGGTGGCGTTGAAATGGCTGCTGGATCAGGACGGCGTCGCCGCGATCCCGAAGGCCTCGCGCACAGAAAGCCAGCGCGCCAATCTCGATGCGCTGAACGTGGGATTGGACGACGAGGACAGGCAGGCGATCGCGGCGCTGCCAAAGGACCAGCGTTGCGTGAATCCCGGCTTTGCTCCGGCGTGGGACTAGAGCAGGATCCGGACCCGTAGGGCCGCGTTAGCGCAAAGTGGGTACCGGTTTTCCCTCGCGACAAACGCGGAGCGTTTGCGCGGAGATCATGCTCAAACAAAAAGCTAGTGCGAGATGACGATTCGAAGAAATGTCATCCCGCTCTGGAATCGGTTTTTCGCTTGGCGGCAGACGAAAAAAGAATGACCCCTTGCGGGGCCATTCCTGTGTCAGCCTTGGCTTTCGTGTGTAGTCTTAGCCTTCGTGATGGCGACGTTTGATCACCATCTTGTCGTGATGGCGCCAGCCGTGGTCGCGATGCCAGCCATGATCACGATGCTCGCGGAATTCGGCGTGGGCGCGCATATGGTCGCGGTCGCCACGCTTGATCACGGTGGTTTCGGCACTCGCAATCGACGGCGCCGCAACGGCAATCGCACCGAGCGCGGCAATAACGTATCCAAGCTTCTTCATGTTGCTCTCCTCCATTGAGTGGAGATTGAACTTCGCAGGGCATGGGAACGTTCCCGGGGAACGACAAGAGAATTCTGAACGGATGTTCAGATAAGGTGCCCGCTGCAACGCACTGAAGTGCGTTATTAACGAAGCCCGCGCTATTCGACGATCGCCTGATACACCAGCGCATTGATCAACTGACGATAGTGCCAGCGGATCGGGCCGGGCGCCGCCGACATGTACACCACCGCGAGCTCTTCCCTGGGGTCGACCCACCAGTCGGTGCCGCTGGCGCCGGGCCAGGAGAACTGCCCGACCGAGCCCATCATCCTGACCACGCCGGGCGTCGTGCGCACTGCAACACCGAGGCCGAAGCCATAATCGGCGCGGGTCGGATCGGCGTTACCGACGAGATTCCTGATGTTTGCACCCAACTGGTCGGACAGCATGTAGTCGACGGTCTTGCGGCCGAGCAGACGAGCCTCACCGGCGCGTCCGCCATTCATCAGCATCATCGCAAAGCGCAGATAGTCGGATGCGGTGGAGGCCGCACAGCCGCCGCCGCATTCGAACTTGATCGGTTGCGTCAGTTCGGGGCTGCGCGCCTGAGGCTTGCCGGCGTCGGGATCGACCGGCAATGGCTTGGCGTAGCGCGAAGCCTTATCGGCGGAAATCGAGAATCCGGTGTCGGTCATTCCGAGCGGAGTGAAGAGGTTGGCCTGCAGGTATTGTCCGAGCGATTGTTTGGTGATGCTTTCGATCGTCAACCCGAGCACGTCGAGACCGAAGCCGTAGTCCCAGACAGTCGCGGGCTGATACAGGAGCGGCAGCGCCGCCAATTTGTCGATGAACGCCGCGCCGTCATACTCGCGCGCCGCATCGCTGCTTCCAGCAGGGTACATCTTGTGCACCAGCGTATTGCCGCGGCCGCCATAGATCAGGCCGGAGGTGTGGCGCATCAGGTCCTGGATCGTGACGGGACGATTGGCGGGGACCGTTTCAGCCGTAGGCTCACCGGCAGCGTCACGCGCCGCGACACGCATGGTCGCGAATTTCGGGAAATATTTGGCGAGTGGATCATCGATCAGGAGCTTGCCCCGCTCATAGAGCATCAGGGCGCCAACGGTCGTCATCGGTTTGGTCATCGAGGCGATGTTGAAGATGGTGTCGGTGGTCATCGCGACGCCGGCCGCCTTGTCGCGCCAGCCATAGGCATCGAGCGCCACCAGTTTGCCGTGCCGGGCAATCGCAATGACCGCGCCGGGAATGCGTCCGGCCTCAATGTCGGCTTTCAGCGTCTCCCCGATTCGCGCCAGCCGCTCGCTCGAGAGGCCGACTTCTTCCGGTTTGGCGCGCGGCAGCGGCACTTCGGCGGCCACGGCACCTGACGCCGAGAGGCAAAGCGCGGTCGCAAGAATTCGAAGGCCAGTCATGGACGTCTCCCGTTCGGGCTCTGTTCGGCCCTTGTCGACCCTTGGTCGCTGCGCGGTCGAGGTTATGACAACGGGATTTGGTAAGCCACCTGCGTTTGTGCGTGATGCATCTGCGGCTTGCGCAAAGCGGTCACCCGGCGCATCATTGCTCGATAAGAAAACTTCTTGGGGGAATGCCAGCATGTCTTCGTTGTCGCGCCGCAATTTTCTCGCGCTTGCGGGCTCGGCCGCCGCCGCGCTGTCAGGACGTATCGCCTCGCCTGCTGCTGCTGCGATGGGGCCGACCGACAAGTTCGACCTCGTGATCAAGGGCGGCGACGTGCTGGATCCCAGTCAGTCGCTGCGGGCAAAGCGCGACATCGGCATCCGCTGGGGCGTGATCGAGGCGATCGAGCCGGAAATTCCTGCCGCGCGTATTTCGAAGATGATCGATGCCTCCGGAAAACTGGTCACGCCGGGCCTCGTCGACCTGCATTGTCACGTCTACCCCTACGGCTCGGCGATCGGCATTCCCGCCGACGAACTGGTGCAATTCCAGGGCACCACCACGGTGGTGTCGGCGGGCGACGCCGGTGTCAACAACCTCGCCGCCTTGCGGCGGTATGTCGTGGCGCAGTCGCGCGCCCGCATTTACGCCTTTGTCCATATCGCCAATAACGGCCTGTCGGCTTTCCCGGTGGCGGAACTCTACAACATCGACAATGCCCAGGTCGAAGCCTGCGCAATGGCGCTCGCCGAAAATCCGGATTTCCTGATCGGCGTGAAGGTGCGGATGTCGGAGAACGTGATCTTCAAGCACGGTCTGGAGCCGCTCAAGCGCGGCTTCCAGGCCTGCGAGATGTGCGGCTGGCCGGCCAAGATGATGGTGCATATCGGCGGCGTCGAGACCAGGGAGCTGATGTCGCAGATCCTGGACCTGCTGCGGCCGGGCGACGTGCTGACCCATTCCTATTCCGGATTTCCCAACAACGCCGGCGTGTTCACCAACATCGTCCAGGACGGCAGACTGTTGCCGGCGGCACTCGCCGCCAAGCAGCGCGGCGTGATCTTCGATGTCGGGCACGGCGGCGGCAGTTTCGATTTCACGGTGGCGGAAGTGGCGATACCCGGCGGCTGCACGCCGGACACGATCTCGTCCGACATCCATGTGTTCTCGGGCAATTCGCCGGGCATGCCGTATCTGCCGAACGTGATGAGCAAGTTCATGGCGATGGGTTTTTCGCTGGAGCAGGTGGTGACGATGGCGACCGCGGCGCCGGCCAAGATCATCAATCGCGCGCCCAAAATAGGCACGCTTCAGCTCGGCGCACCCGGCGACGTCGCGATCATGGATGTGGTGGAGGGACCGGTCACCTTCGTCGATACCCGCAACAACACGCGCGACGGCAAGGTCTTGCTGAAGCCGGTTCAGACCGTGCTCAACGGCGTGCCGTTCGGAAGGCCGTATCAGGCACCGTTCGCGGTGCGATAGTTCCGGATCACGCGGTGGCGGGGCGAACGGCGGTAGATGATGTCCACAAGGCGAGCGCCGTCGCGGCGATGAGCGCTGCGGCCGCGATCAGGGACGGCGCGCGAAAGTCGCCGAACCGCTCCGACAGAAATCCGGCAAGTAGCGGGCCGGCCATCTGGCCGATGCTGAAACTCGCGGTCATACGGCCGAAGGCCCGATGGGGATTTCCGCCCGCCAGGATTTGCGCGGCCATGAATCCGAGCGCCGTAATGCCCATGAACGTTCCGCCGAGCAGCAGCGCCGAGAAACACACGCCGGGAATCGACACCCATTCGACGCTCGCGGCAACGCCGATGGCCTCAATGGCGCATGCCGCCGCGTAGGCGTTCAAAACTCCGATCCGCTTGCCCAGCCAGCCCCACACCGTCACGGAAGGCATGGCGGCCACCCCGAACAGCGTCCAGACCCAGGGCTCGATCACGCGTATTTCCGGGGTCAGCCGCACAATCGCGACGAGGAACGTCGCCGTGATGACATAGCCGAAGCCGAACAACCCATAGGACACGACCATCGTGCCGATGCCGGAAGACGGGCCGTTTGAGATCGCGGGTTTTGGCGGCGCGCCGATATTGTCCACGGCAGGGATCAGCCACCCAGCGCCGATCGCCGCCAGAATCGCGATCGATCCGGATCCGATCCACAGGCTTCGCCACCCCGCGTCCCATGACAGCATCGTCGAGACGGCGATTGCCGAGATCATGATCCCGAAGCCAACGCCGGCGAAATGAATCGCGGACAGGGACGGCCGCCCTGACACCGACAATTGCTCCAGGACGAGGGTGGATGCGCAGACGATCACGAAGGCGCTTGCCGCGCCGCCGATGAAACGAAGCACGACGAACGACGCGATGTCGGAGGGAATCGCCATGGCGGCGGTAGATAGGGCGCTGATCGCCAGCGCCGTCAGAAGCCAGAGCCTTGGCTTGGCCACGGCAAACGGACGGCCGGCCAGCAATGCGCCGATGAAATAGCCGAGAAAGTTTGCCGAGGCGACCAGCCCCGCGTCGGATTTGCTCCAACCAAGTGAGGCCAGCATCGCCGGGAGGATCGGCGTGTAGACAAAGCGACCGATGCCGATAGCGGCGGCCATCGCTGCCAGTCCGCCAAATGCCAGCGCTACGGAGCGGTCAGGTTGCATGATGTCGTCACGGCCATCCGCTGTCTGCTTGTTCGCGGCCGAGACTATGACAAGCCGGATGCCGTCAGGTAACGGTTTGATCAGATTGCCGCTATCGCGTGCGGTGATAGCAGGCCGACCTATTCGGCGGCCGCGACGCTGGTCGGGGCCGGTCGGGCGAGATCAAGAAATGCGCCAAGCGCGCTCGACACGAACCCTTCGCGATGCCGGACAAAGACCGTTTCGACCCATTTCTCGTTTTCCGGCAGGAGATGGACCCCGACGCGTCCGTGCTTCCAGACCGATCCGAGCAGTGCTCTTGGAAGCAGCGTCACGCCGAGGCCGGCGCCGACACAACTGATGATGGCCTCGAGCGTGCCGAATTCCAGTTGCCTGACCCCGACGATTCCCCGTCGTGCGAGCATGGCCTCCAGCTGCAGGCGATAGGAGCACCCAGCCTTGAGCACGATGATCTTCAGGTTCGGCTGCGCGGCCAGAACCTCGAAATCGGCCACTGTGGGAGCCGTGAGGATGACCAGCTCTTCGTGGAAGAATGGCTCGGCCAGCAAATCCGGGTGATCGACCGGACCACAGACAAAGGCGCCTTCGAGGGCGATCCAGGACCCCGTCAACAAGCTCGCAGGAGGTTCCGGTCTTCAGCGACAAATCGACCGCCGGATAGGTCGCGACAAATTCGGCAAGTACCGGCGAAAGGCGCAATGCGGCTGTGGTTTCCAGTGAGCCTATCGCCAGCGCGCCGGAAGGCGTTCCCTCATCGGCAACCGCACGTCTGGCGTCGTCGAGCAGGCGCGCGGCGCGGGTCGCATATGGAAGAAGCCGCCGGCCGGCGGCCGTTAGCGTAACGCCGCGATTGGTGCGCTCGAAAAGCGCCAGCCCGATCTCATCCTCGAGCGACTTGATGCGCGCGGTGACGTTGGACTGCACGGTGTTGAGCGCCAGCGCAGCCTTGTTCATGCTGCCGGTGTCGGCAACCGCTTGGAACACGCGAAGATCAGCAGCGTCCATTTGACAAGTTCCGCTTACGCCCCGGATATCCTACCGGATCGGGACTAGCCTTGCCATGCCGGCGGCAGGGGGCCGGCCGTCCGATCATCCCGGCGCTTGGCTGTCGCCGATGATATCGGCGATGACCGCCACCGTCACCACCGCGCCGCCGAGGGGGTGCGCCGCTCCACATTCGCAATTCGCGCCGGCACACCGAATTCACTCCGGCACACCTCGGCGAGCTGGGCTATGCCCTCGCGGATCTGCTCATGCGAGGGGCTGGCAAAACACAGCCGCAGCCGGCAGCCGGCATAGGCCTTGTCGGTCGACCATTCCGGCCCAGGGTTGATGGCGACGCCGGCGGCAAGCGCAGCCTGGTAGAGCTTTAGCGTGTCGACATGGTCGGGAAGTTTGACCCACAGGAAAATGCCGCCCGCAGGGGCTTCGAATTCCGCCGCTGTGCCGAATTGCTCATTGAGTGCCTCCATCAGCGTATCGAGCTTGGCGCGCAAGCCCCGCGTCAGCTTCGGCACGTGCGAGGTGAAATGCGGCACGCAATATTCGGCAAGTACCATCTGTTCGAGTGCGCCGCTGCCGGCGTCGGTTTTCAGCGCCAGCATGCGCGACAGCGCGTTCCAGGGTGCTGTGATGAAGCCGACCCGCAATGCCGGCGCGATCGACTTGGAGAACGAGCCGATGTGGATGACGTTCCTCGTCTTGCTCATGGCGTAAAGCGCGGGCGGCCGATGTCCGTCCCAGATCAGGTCGGCGTAGCAATCGTCCTCGAAGATCGGCACGCCATGTTGTTCGGCAAGCCTCAGGAGTTCGGCGCGCCGCGTCTGCGGCATGATGGTGCCGGTCGGATTTTGCACGGTCGGGATGGTATAGATGTATTTTGGCGTGATGCCGCGGCGTTTGAGGTCGGCAAGCGCGTCCGCCAGGAGGTCCATCCGCATGCCTTCATGATCGAGCGGAATTCCGATCGTGTTGACCCCGAGCCGGGCCAGCCGGTTCAGCGCGCCCTGATAGCTGTCCCGCTCGACGATAACGGTATCGCCGCGGGCAAGCAGCGTGGCGTTGACGAGGTCGAGCGCCTGCAGCGAGCCGGAGACGATCAGAATGTCGTCCGCGGCACAGTCGATGCCGGCATCGCGGTTTAGTTTCTTGGTTAAAAATTGGCGCAAGGGCAGGTAGCCTTGGGGCCCGCTGGCGAGCCCATAGGTGGCAAGCGTCCTGCCTTCCCGCCTGAGCACGGCGTTTACCGCATCGATCAGGCCCTCGACCGGGACCTGGTCCGGATCGTTGTTGCCGCCGACAAAACTGTATTTGGCGAGCCCCGTCCATTTCGCCGCAGGCGCGGGCAATCCCGCCGGCAGCAATGGCGTGAAGTCAAACTCGGCGGAGGTCATGCGTGCCGTCTCCCTTGTTCTTTATCGGTTCCGACCTTAAGCAAGTCTGTAGACCTTGTCGCCACCGTAACGCTACGCCACCATAAGCCGTTCTGCCCTGCGTATTGAAGCTGGCGCGGGCATGCTACTCCGGTTAATGCTCGCCACGCGCAACGAGAGAACCTTTAATGGCCGACCCGATCCAGGAAGTCCTGCACGCCTTCGCCGGCGGCGAACTCGTCGTCGTCACCGACGATGACGACCGTGAAGGCGAGGGCGATCTGATTGTCGCAGCATCGCTGTGCACCGCCGAGAAGATGGCGTTCATCATCCGTCACACCTCGGGCATCGTCTGCGCGCCGATCACCACTGAAGATGCCCGCCGGCTGCGGCTCGATCCCATGGTGGCCCATAACGAGTCGAGCCACACCACCGCCTTTACCGTCTCGATCGACTACAAGCCCGACGGCGGTACCGGGATTTCGGCGGACGAGCGGGCGTCCTGCTGCCGGGCCCTTGCCAATCCGAATGTCGGCGCCAACGATTTCGCGCGGCCGGGTCATGTGTTTCCGCTGATTGCCCGCGACGGCGGGGTGCTGTTGCGCTCGGGCCATACCGAAGCCGCGGTTGATCTCTGCAAGCTGAGCGGCCTGCCGCCGGTCGGCGTCATCAGCGAACTGATGAACGACGATGGGACCGTCATGAAGGGCGAGCAGGTGGCGCGGTTCGCCAAGGCCCACAAGCTCAGGCATGTCACCATCGCCGACATGATCGCCTACCGCCAGGCGCGGGAAAAACTGATCGAGCGCGTCTCGACCTTTACGGCGGAAAGCCCGATCGGGCCGCTACAGGGTTATGCCTATCGTTCGCCGTTCGACGAGATCGCGCATGTGGCCTTTGTCTATAACGGCATTGGCGACGGCAAGAACGTGCTGACGCGATTTCACAAGCCCAACATCGTCAGGGACATTTTCACCGGGCCGAAACACATGCGATCCGTGCTTGAGCATTTCAAGAAGAACGGAAGCGGCGTTTTGGTCTATCTGCGCGATGGTGCCGCCGGCGTTCCGGTCTCGCCGCTGCCGGAGGAGAAAACCGCGGAGGCCGACCGCAACAAGCAGTGGCGCGAGGTCGGCGTGGGCGCGCAGATCCTGCGCGATCTCGGCGTCACCTCAATCCGGAACCTGACGTCGTCGGTGCATGACTATAAGGGACTGTCCGGGTTCGGCATCGAGATCGTGTCCAGCGAACAGCTTGAAGGCTGACTTGGTCGCTGTCGTTTCCGGGTTCGCTCGTTTCACTCGCGCTCCGGAATGACGGAACCAATGCAATTGCGCTTTTGCTCTTGTCGCTTTAAAATAAATGCAATGATGCGAAAGGATTTTTTATGAGCGTACGCCCTCAAACCAAGGACAAGCCGTCCCCGGTGAGTTTCCAATGGGACGATCCGTTCATGCTCGACGAGCAGCTCACCGAAGACGAGCGCATGATCCGCGACACCGCGCGCGCCTATGCGCAGGATAAGCTGCTGCCGCGTGTCACCAAGGCCTATCTGGAAGAGAAGGTCGATCGCGACATCTTTCATGAGATGGGCGAACTCGGCCTGATCGGCATCACCTTGCCGGAGGAATATGGCTGCGCCAATGCCAGCTACGTTGCCTATGGGTTGGTGGCGCGCGAGATCGAGCGCGTCGATTCCGGTTATCGCTCGATGAATTCGGTGCAGTCGTCGCTGGTCATGCATCCGATCTACGCGTATGGCGACGAGAACCAGCGCAAGAAATATCTGCCCAAGCTCGCCACCGGCGAATGGGTCGGCTGCTTCGGCCTGACCGAGCCGGATGCTGGCTCCGATCCCGGCGGCATGAAGACCCGCGCCGAGAAGACCTCCGACGGCTACCGGCTGACCGGTACCAAGATGTGGATATCCAACGCTCCGATCGCCGATGTGTTCGTGGTGTGGGCGAAATCAGCCGAACACAACAACCAGATCCGCGGCTTCATTCTCGAAAAGGGCATGAAAGGCCTTTCGGCGCCGAAGATTACCGGCAAGCTCTCACTTCGCGCTTCCGTCACCGGCGAAGTCGTGATGGAAGGCGTCGAGGTGCCGGAGAGCGCGCTGTTGCCCAACGTGTCCGGCCTGAAGGGTCCGTTCGGCTGCCTCAATCGCGCCCGCTACGGCATTTCCTGGGGCGCGATGGGGGCTGCGGAAGACTGCATGCACCGCGCGCGGCAATACACGCTCGACCGCAAGCAGTTCAACCGGCCCTTGGCGGCGACCCAGCTCGTGCAGAAGAAGCTTGCGGACATGCAGACCGACATCGCGCTGGGCCTGCAGGCTTCGTTGCGGGTCGGGCGGCTGATGGACGAAGGCAAGATGGCGCCGGAGATGATCTCCATTGTCAAACGCAACAATTGCGGCAAGGCGCTCGATATCGCGCGGGTGGCCCGCGACATGCACGGCGGCAACGGCATCCAGATCGAATATCACGTGATGCGGCATACCGCGAACCTGGAAACCGTGAATACCTATGAAGGCACCCACGACGTCCACGCGCTGATCCTCGGCCGCGCCATCACCGGCATCCAGGCGTTTTCTTAAAGTTTCCGACCTCATCCTGAGGAGCCCGCACTTCGCGGGGCGTCTCGAAGGATGGCCGCGCCAAAGACCTCGCCTGATGCTTCGAGACGGCCCTTCGGGCCTTCCTCGGCATGAGGGTTCGGTAGGAAACGCGGCAGCGCATACAGGCTCAAGGCATGGCCGATAACGACGACGTCCCCTTCAACCGCAATTTCCCGCTTCTGCCGGGCGTCGTCGAGGAGGTGCGGCCCGGCGTGCGGCGGATTCTCTGCAACAATCCGAGCCCGTTCACCTTCACCGGCACGGTGAGCTACATCGTGGGCAAGGATAAGGTTGCGGTCATCGATCCCGGTCCTGCCGACGAGGCCCATGCGGCGGCGCTGTTGGACGCGGTGCGCGGCGAAACCGTGACGCATATCCTGGTCACCCACACCCACCGCGACCACTCGATGAACACCGCCCGGATCAAGGCGGCAACCGGCGCTCCCGTCTATGCGGAAGGGCCGCATCGCGCCTCGCGGCCGCGCTTCGAGAGCGAGAAGCACAATCCGGAATCGGGCGCCGACCGCAATTTCCGTCCGGACATTCAGGTGAAGAACGGCGAGGTGATCGAGGGTGCCGGCTGGAGGCTGGAAGCGGTGGCCACTCCCGGCCATACCGCCAATCATCTGGCGTTCGCCTGGCCGGATCGGAAGTTCAACTTCGTCGGCGATCATGTGATGGGTTGGTCTACCTCAATCGTCGCGCCGCCAGACGGGTCGATGATCGACTACATGGCCTCGCTCGAAAGGCTCACGCAGCGTGACGAGGATTTGTATTTCTCGGGCCACGGCCCGGAAATTCCGGATGGTCCGCGCTATGTGCGTTTTCTGATCAGGCACCGCCAGGCACGCGAGGCTTCGATCCTGCACCGTCTTTCGAAGGGCGAGGCGGATATTCCCACCATCGTGCGCGCGGTCTACATCGGCATCGATCCGCGGCTGACAAACGCGGCCGGCTATTCCGTGCTGGCGCATCTGGAAGACCTGGTCGGGCGCGGGATCGTGGTGACCGACGGCGATCCGGTGATCGGGGGGACGTACAGGTTGGCGGCGTCTTAGCAAACGTCATTCCGGGTTCGCGCTTGCGCGCCCCGGAATGACGAAGCCGTCACTTCTTTACAACCTTTGGCGGAGCCTTGGTCGGCGCCGGTGGATTCTTGACCGCCGGCCTGACACTGGCGTTATCGACCGCATTGTTGATGTCATCGATCAGCTTGCGGACGCGCGCGGCGTTGCTGCCGAGGTCGCTCTCGAAATAGCGGGACGAGGAGCGGATATCGACGCGGGAGTCCTCGCCATCCGGCGTGACGCGGATCGATACGTCCTCGCGGAAACCCATGATCGGTGTACGCGCCACCGCCTCGATGCGGCCGATCCGGCGCGGCAGCAGCGGCGCGCGCTCGTCGATGACCAGCCATTTGCGCTTGATGACCAGTTGCAGCGTGACCTCGTAGGCCCGCTGCACGGGAACCTCGAGTTCAACGGTCTCGATATCCGGATAAGCGATCCGTTGCTGCTCGGCCGAATACAATCCGGCATAGACCGGGGTGTTGGTGCCGTCGCCGGAGCGTAACCGCGCCAGCGCTTCGAAGCGGGGCGGATCGATCGGATCGGTGGTGATGTCGTGGATCTGCGGCAGTTTGCGGTATTGCAGGCCGAGATAGAGGGGATAGGCGAGCACGGCGGTGTCGATCAAGAGGGCCACAAGGATACGGCCCATGCCGCGCGAGCCGTTTTGCCAGATCGCGCCCGCGGCCGCGAGGCCAACCAGGATGGAGAGGCCGGCGCAGGCCAGCGCGCCGAAGAAGGTCGCCAGTGCCGGTTTCATTTCGAGGAAGCCGAAGCGGACGATGATGATCGAGACCAGCACCGCGACCACGGAAAAGACCGCCAGATTGCGCGCCCAGGTCGCGAGACCCGACACCGGTTCCGATTGATAGGGCGCGGAAAACCTGCGGGCCATCGCTTCAATTCTGCCGGTTGGGAACTTGCCGGCCCAGATGGGCCAGGCGCTCAAACTGGCTCGTTTGAGACCACGGACCTGCGTCAAATTCAAGGGGAACTAGTGCCTCGGCATAGGCGCGCCTTCGTCCCTCTCCCAGAAGAAGGGGAGAGGGAAACAGAATCCTCTACGCCGCCGCGTTCGGGAAACGGTAGGCCTTGAACTGGTCGCGCAGCGCGGTCTTCAGGATCTTGCCCGTCGCGGTGTGCGGAATGGCCTCGACGAACACGATGTCGTCGGGCATCCACCATTTGGCGATCTTGCCATCCATGAATTTCAGGATGTCCTCGCGCGTTGCATTCTGCCCCTGCTTGAGCTGCACGATCAGAAGCGGACGCTCGTCCCATTTGGGATGGTGCACGCCGATCACGGCGGCCTCCGCCACGGCCGGATGCCCGACCGCGAGATTTTCCAGATCGATCGACGAAATCCATTCGCCGCCGGATTTGATGACGTCCTTGGAGCGATCGGTAACGCGCATGTAGCCGTGCTGGTCGATGGTGGCAACGTCGCCGGTGTCGAAAAAGCCGTCGTCGCCGAGGATGTCGGTGTCGACGCGGAAATAGGCCTTCGATACCGCGGGGCCCGCGACCTTCAGCCGGCCGAAGGTCTTGCCGTCCCACGGCAGCTCCTTGCCGGCATCGTCGGTGATCTTCATCTGCACGCCGAAGGGCGGGTAGCCCTGGGTCTGGAGGATGTCGAGGCGGGCGTCGCCCGAGAGTTCGGCGAAGGGAGGTTTGAGCGCCGCCAGAGTGCCGATCGGGCTCATTTCGGTCATGCCCCAGGCGTGGCGCACGGTGACCCCCATGTCGACGAATGCCTTGATCATCGAGCGCGGCATCGCCGAGCCACCGCAGACCACAAATCTCAGGTGAGGCAGTTTCAGTTTGTTGGCTGCGATATGGTTGAGCAGCATCAGCCACACCGTCGGAACACCAGCGGTATGGGTCACCTTTTCGGTCTCCAACAGCTCGAAGACCGACGCACCGTCGAGTTTCGCGCCGGGTAGCACCAGCTTGGTGCCCATCGAGGGCGCCGAGAAGGCGATGCCCCAGCTGTTGGCATGGAACAGCGGAACCACCGGCAGCATCGTATCGCCGGCGTTCGCACCCAGCGCATCGCCGGTATTGGCCATCAGCGCGTGCAACACGTTGGAGCGATGCGAATACAACACCCCCTTGGGATCGCCCGTGGTTCCGGAGGTGTAGCACATCGCGGCCGCGGTATTTTCGTCGAAGGTCTTCCACTTGAAATCGCCGTCCGCCTCCGCGATCCAGTCCTCATAGGCGACCGCGTTTTTCAGCGTGGTCTTCGGCATGTGCGCCTTGTCGGTGAACACGATGTAGCGTTCGACGCTTGGAAGCTTGTCGGCAATCTTTTCCAGGATCGGCACAAAGGTGATATCGGTCATCACCACGCGGTCTTCGGCATGGTTGATGATCCAGGCGATCTGATCGGGAAAAAGTCGCGGATTGACGGTATGACAGATCGCCCCGATGCCCATGATGCCGTACCATGCCTCGAGATGGCGCCAGGTGTTCCAGGCAATGGTGGCGACGCGGTCGCCGAGCTTGATGCCGTCGCGATCCAGCCGTTGCGATATCTTCAGCGCGCGGTCCCGGATTTCGGCATAATTGGTGCGATGGATGGGACCTTCCACCGATCGTGTGACGACCTCCTGGGTGCCATGGATGGTCGCCGCATGTTCGAGAATTCGGTGACACAGTAAAGGCCAGTCTTGCATCAACCCAAGCATACGGACGTCCCTCCTCATTGTGCGATCGCTTGCCGCGGTTCTTCACGAGATTGCCATGAAGTTTAGCGCGGGGATTGGGCGCCGCAAATGGCCTTGTCGCGGCCTGGCCTGCGGCGAAAGGCTAATGGCGCCTGTGGCGGCGGCCCTGCTGATGCTTTGCGCACAGGCCGACCCGGTGGCGGCGGCTCGCAGGTCCAAACACGGCTCGCGAGGCGACCTGTTCGGCGCGCAAGGTCCAAGGGTGCGGGGGTCTTCGCTGCCGGCATCGGTGCCGTTGCCAAAACCGCGCCCCGCGGAGGCGCCGGCAGGAAAGCCCGAGGGCACGGCGGCCGGACGAGAGGCGCCTGCCGGCGCGGACAAGCCGGCCCCGACCCCGCCTCAACCCTCGGCTTGCCGCCTCGCACTGACGGAGGCGATTGCGATTGCCCCCAGTATTCCCGACATCCATGGCCCCGGCGGCTGCGGTGGAGAGGATCTGGTGCGGCTGGAGGCGGTGGTGCTGGCTGGCAAGCATCAGGTCGCGGTCAAACCCGCGGCTGTCCTCCGCTGCGCCATGGCGTCGGCGATCGCCGACTGGATTCGCACCGACATGGCGCCGGTGGCGAAAAGCCTTGGCACCGTCATCACCGAGCTGGACAATTTCGACTCGTTCGAATGCCGCGGCCGCAACCGCATTGTCGGTGCCGAGCTCTCCGAGCACGGCCGTGCTAATGCGCTCGACGTGCGCGCCCTTAAACTTGCCAACGGCCAGTCGATTTCGCTCACCGACCGGACGGTGCCGCGGGACCTGCGCGAAACCGTGCTGCATTCGGTATGCGCCCGGTTCTCGACCGTGCTGGGGCCGGGCTCGGATTCGTATCACGAGGACCACATCCATCTCGACCTGATGGAGCGGCGCAACAACTACAAGATCTGCCAGTGGAACGTGTGGGACCCGCTGCCGCAGATTGCGCCGATGCTGCCGGCCCCGCGTCCGGACGATGCGCCGCCGCGCGAAGTCGCCGCCAAATCCGACGCCACCAAATCCGATACCGCGAAATCCGACTCCGCCGAGCCGGATACCGCCGCGGCCAAGCCTCCGGCCGACAAGCCGAAGGACATGCCGCCAACGAAAAAGCGCCGGTAAAAACCGGCGCCTTTGTTCTCGAAAGACCGATCCAATCGGCTACTGCATTACCGGGCCAATATCAGTACGAGCCGATATTGGTGGTGCCGCCTCGCAGGGCCATCTGCGAACTGGAGTTAAACGGCGAGTCGCCATGATGCGGCTCGAGCACCACGACGATGGAACCCATCTTGACCCGGTTATACAGATCGATCACGTCCTCATTCGTCATCCGGATGCAGCCGGAGGAAATCGAATGGCCGATATATTCCGGCTGGTTGGTGCCATGAATCCGGAACAGGGTGTCCTTGCCGCCTGAATAGAGATAGAGCGCGCGAGAACCCATCGGATTGTCCGGACCCGGCGCCACGAATGTGGGAACGCCCAGGCGTTCGATTTCGCTCTTGGTCGGATGCCAGGGCGGCCACTCGGCCATGCTGCCGATCTTGGCGATACCGGACCAGGCCATGGCTTCCTCGCCGACGGTAATGCCGTAGCGGATCGCCTTGCCGTCATTCAGCACGAAATAGAGATAGTGGTTGTCGGAATCGACCACGATCGAGCCGGGCGCTTCCTTGCGATGAAAGTCGACGATCGCGCGGCGGAAGGCCTCGGCAGGCTGCACATTCTCGTAACGGACCTTCGCCAGCAATTCCTTGTCGCGTGGCTTGAAAGCGCTCGTATTGGTCGCTTCATAGTTCGCCGTTTCCATACAGCCCGACAGCATCAGGCCGGCAGCCAGAATACCCAACGTTACTTTCAGCGACGACATGGTGTACGTCCAATCAAAGGCCTTGCGTACGCGGCAGCGGCAGTGCGCCTCAAACGCCACGATTCCAGTGCGGGTATTATGGCGGAAATTGGCAATAATTCCAGCGCTTAGATGCCTGTCCCGCATTGCGGGAGGCGGGCTGTGTCTTTTTTGCCGCAAGTGATCCCGTCCCGGTTCATTCTTTGGCAGGTACGAGCTCCGCCGCCGGATCTCCGCCACCCTCCTGCCTTCGGGCCGCCGCAAATCCTGCCTGCGGGGTCCGCTGCCGGTCATGAAACGCTTGCCAGAATCGAGCTAAGTCCTGTTGGTTAATTTTGGCCTGTCCCGTCTGGAGCCCTCCATGTTCACGGTGTTCGTCCCTACCGAGTCCGCCCTGAAAAAGGCCGCCGTCACCGATCTGGACGCTTTGCCGGACAACGCGGTCTGGATTGACCTCGTAAAGCCGACCGCGGCCGAGGACAGGGCGGTCGAGCGGCTGGCCGGGATCGCGGTCCCCACCCGGGAGGACATGCAGGAGATCGAGATTTCCAGCCGGCTCTATATCGAAAGCGGCGCGCGCTATATGACCGCCACCCTGATGTGCGCGGCCGACACCGAAAACCCCCGCACCACGGCGGTAACCTTTATCCTCGCCAGCCATCGCCTGGTGACCGTGCGTTATGACGCGCCGAAGCCGTTCCTGCTCGTGGAAAACAAGCTGGCGCGCTCATGCCCGTCCGGCATTACCGGTGAAATGGTGCTGATGGAGCTGCTGGACGCGGTGATCGACCGCAACGCCGACATCCTGGAGCGCGCCGGCAGCGACATGGATGCAATCAGCCACAATATTTTCGAGCCCGACGGCGCGGCGCGCACCGGCCATGCCAAGCGTTATTCCGACATCCTGATCGCGATCGGGCGGAAAGGCGATTTGACGTCGAAAGTGCGCGAGAGCCTGGTCTCGATCGGGCGGGTGGTCACCTTCGTTGCCGCCGCGGTCGATGGCGTCAAATGGTCCAAGGACATGCGCGAGCAGCTCAAGACCATGCAGCGGGACGTGACCTCGCTGACCGATCACGCCTCCTATCTTTCCAACAAGATCACCTTCGTGCTCGATGCGATGCTCGGCGTCGTCAATCTCGAGCAGAACAACATCATCAAGCTGTTTTCGGTGATGGCGGTGGTGCTGATGCCGCCGACCCTGATCGCCTCGATCTATGGCATGAACTTCAAGATCATGCCGGAGCTGCAGTGGGAGTACGGATATTCCTTTGCGCTGGTCGCAATGCTGCTAGCTGCGGCGGGGCCGTATATGTATTTCAAATGGAAGAAGTGGCTGTAGCCGGCATTTTTCGGCGTGTCTGCGCTGGCCGCCGCAGGGTTAAGAAAGTGGCGACGCGTCGACAGACTGGCCACTCAATTGCTCCGCTAAAATTTGAGCGTTGCGCTGAACGTTTATGCGACGGCTTTCTGCGATAAAGCGCGCATGGATCGCGAGGACCGCAATGGTTGAGAAAGTCATAATGCAGCAGCGTAACGTCATCGACTTCGCCAGCTACCAGCAGGGCCGCAACGTGATCGGCAGGGCGCAGGCGATCTCGGCACGGACCTGCCGGCATTGCGGCGCGGTGCTGTCCGACGGCGAGCAGGAAGCCGAATGCTCGAGCATCTCCAACTCCGAGGCATCGCTGCGCTGGCAGGCAGCGCAAATCCTGCACGGATTGATTTGACGCAACGGCGTTCCGTCGGCGCTTTGAAGGCGCGCGCCTGAATTCGTGCCTCCCAAACGTACCGACCTCATCCTGAGGAGCCGCTAAGCGGCGTCTCGAAGGATGGGCCGCGACGCTCTTCTGTTCCACGTCCATCCTTCGAGACGCCATGCTGCGCATGGCTCCTCAGGATGAGGTCATCCTAAACGTGCTGGCCGCCGTTGATGTGGATCTCGGCGCCGTTCACGTAAGAACTGGTCTCCGTGCACAGCACATAGATGATCTTGGCAACTTCATCCGGCGTGCCGAGGCGATGCAGCGGAATCTGCTGCTCGACGATTTTTTCGGTGCCCGGCGAAAGGATTGCGGTATCGATCTCGCCCGGCGCGATCGAATTGACGCGCACGCCGATGCGGCCGAAATCGGAGGCCATTTCGCGGGTGAGCGAAGCCAGCGCTGCTTTCGAGGTGGCGTAGGCCGCGCCTGCGAAAGGATGCACGCGGGAGCCTGCGATCGAGGTGACGTTGACCACCGAGCCCTTTGCCGCCTTCAATTCCTCGATCAGCCCGCGCGCCATCATGATCGGCGCAAAGAAGTTGACCCTGAACACGTGGCTCCAGGTGTCGATGTCGGTATCGATCGAGCCAAGGCGGGCGCCGCCTTCGGCCTTTGGCGAAATCGCGGCGTTGTTGACCAGCGCGTGCAACATGCCGCCTTCCAGGCGCTCGCGAATTTCCGCGATCGCGCGTGAGGTGTCGGCGTGGTCGGCAAGGTCGACCTGGATGTGATCCTCGGGGCCCGCGCCCCACGGGCATTCTTCCGGAAAGGGATGGCGCGAGCAGGTGAGGACGCGCCAGCCGGCTGAGGAAAAGCGGATCACGGTCGCATGACCGATGCCGCGGCTGGCACCGGTCAGAAGCAGCGTCCGCCGCGGTCCGTTGTGGCTTGAATTCGGCATGATGTCCTTCAGACGATCAATCAGGGATAAAGCCGCGTCTTGGACCAGGGCCGACCCGGGACGTCGCGGCGGAATTCGATGCGGTCGTGCAGGCGGAACGGTCGATCGTGCCAGAATTCGAACTGCAGGGGCGCGATCCGCCAACCGCTCCAGCCGGGCGGCCGCGGCACTTCGCTGACAATATACCTGGCTGCGAACTTGGCGATCGCTTGTTCAAAGGCGAACCGGCTTTCCAGCGGCTGCGACTGTTGGCTCGCCCAGGCGCCGATTTGGGCTTGTTTCGGCCGCGTGGCGAAATAGGCGTCAGCCTCGGCTTCCGTCACCGGCGTCACGTCGCCACGGATGCGCACCTGGCGGCGCAGCGATTTCCAGTGAAAAAGTAACCCGGCCTTAGGATTTGCGGCGAGTTCGCGGCCCTTTGGGCTCGCGACGTGGCCGTAGAACACGAACCCTGCGGCGTCATAGCCCTTCATCAGCACCATCCGCACGTCCGGCAGGCCCGTGGCGTCGACGGTGGCCAGCGCCATGGCATTGGGGTCGTTGGGTTCGGCCTTCACCGCTTCCGCAAACCACTCGCCAAACAGCGCAAACGGCTCCTCGGCGGCGGTGAAATCACCGGATGTTAAGGGTGTCGGGTGTTTGATGGAGGTCGTGTCCGTCATCCGGAGTTCCGAGTTGCGCCCGCCCGCGGCCAGAAACGCGTTGCAGCCATATTACAGGCTCTCCCTATATAGGGCATGGGGACGCTTTGGCCTATCGGGGATCAGGCCGGCTGGCGCCGTGGTGGCGGTGGTTCTGATCGGCATGGGCGCCGGTGGCTGCAGCCTGTCCCGTACCGACGGCAGTCTCGCCAAAATGGGCGATGACGTCACCGGATCCATTGGCCCGGCCCGATCGAGCGTGGTGGCGCCGACCGAGAGCGATCTCGCTTTTGCCCGCAATGCGGCATCCGATGTGCTGACGAGGGGTGACAAGGACGCCAGTCAGCCCTGGGAAAATCCCGAGACCGGCGCGCGGGGCTCGGTGACCCCGCTGGCCCAGGCCTATTCCGCCGACGGCCGCACTTGCCGGGATTTCCTGGCGAGCTATGTCAATGGCCACTCGGAAAGCTGGCTGCAGGGCGCCGCGTGCCAGACCGGCCATGGGCAGTGGGAAATTCACACGCTGAAGCCGTGGAGGCAGAGCTGAATGCCCCGTTGCAAAAATGCCACGAAGACCCCAAATGAAATTTGGACGGGTGCTTCGCCCCAACGTAACATCTGATTTCCCTGAAGGAGACCTGACGGATGCGCGACCCCTATGAGATCTTGGGGGTGCCGCGGGGCGCCAGCGCTGCGGCGATCAAGAGCGCCTATCGCAAGCTTGCCAAGAAACATCACCCCGACAACAACAAGAACGATCCGAAGGCTGCGGCCCGCTTTTCCGAAATCAATTCAGCCAACGAGATCATCGGCGACGAGGACAAGCGCAAGCAATTCGATCGCGGCGAGATCGACGCCGACGGCAAGCCGCGCTTTCAAGGCTTTCCTGGCGGCGATCCGCGCGGGCGCGCCGGTGCCGGCGGCTTCGAGACCCATACCTTCCGCACCGGCGGCGCGGGCCCCGGCGGCTTTGGCGGCGGCGGTTTTGAAGACATCCTCAACAGCATGTTCGGGCAGCATGGTCGGCGCGGCGGCGGCGCGCGGCGCGCGGCCGGGCGCTGGCGGCACCTTCGAGTTCGACCCCGGCACCATCGCGCTTGATCTCGATCTTTCGGTCTCGATGACCGTGTCGCTGGAAGAGGCGGTCAAGGGTGTGGAGAAGCGGGTCCGGTTGCCGACCGGCAAGGAGCTCAATGTCAAGATTCCGGCCGGCGTTGTCGCCGGCCAGCAAATCCGGCTCAAGGGGCAGGGCGACACCGCGCCCGGTCATCGGCCCGGCGATCTCCTGATCACGGTCAACATCGCGCCGCACCCTTTCTTCAAGGTCGACGGCAGCGATCTGCGCCTCGATCTGCCGATCACGCTGTATGAAGCAGTGCTCGGCGGCAAGGTCCGCGTGCCGACGCTTGGCAGCGCGGTTGAGCTGTCAATCCCGAAGAATACCTCGAGCGGCAGGACATTTCGCCTGAAAGGCAAGGGCTTGCCGAAAGCGAGCGGCGCCGGCGACCTGTTCGTCACCACCCGCATCATGCTGCCCGACGGGAACGATGCCGAACTTGAGGCGTTGATGCAAAAATGGCGCGACGCACACTTGTATAATCCGCGCAGCGATCTTGCATGATCGCGTGCGCGGCCTGAAAAGAGTGCGGCCTCGACTTGGGGGACCAGCGCGGTACAAAACCCCAGTCGAGGCCGCTTGCGTCGATCGGCGGATCGAACGCGCCGCAACTTTTCGTGAGTACATGGTGCGATAATGAGACGCGTCCATGTTCCAATTTCAGATTCTTGATGTCCGAATTTGGACGCCCTGTCCGCAAGCCCAATAAAAACGGGCTTTACCCGCCCTTCTTCTCGGTCTGGTCGTAGACCATACGCGCGACCTGATCCAGCCGGTCCTTGTCGGAAGGGCCGCTCAGCACGTAGCCGACATCGTCTTCGGACCAATACATCGCGCCCGAGTTCTCCGCGGCGGTGTAGCGCATCTGGGCGGTGCCGGTTCTCGCGCGCGAGGTGTAAAGTGTGTAGCGCTCGCCCGATGCGCTCTCATACATGAGGAATGATGCCGGCCCCGCGGGGCCGGGCAACAGCCGGCCTCCGACCAGCTTGAGCCCCGTTGCGTCTAGTTCGGGCGCGCGGACGTCCCAGCCGCAACGCTTGGTCAGCCAGGTCTGGAGGTGGGCGCGCTCGCTGCCGGGCACCTCGACCGGGTGGCGAACCTCGACGACATACAGCCGATGTGCGTCCAGCGCGTCCACCGTCAGAATCTGGATCGCCGAGGGCGAAGAGTTCACGCCACGCACGAGCCAGCCAACGCCGCCGCCGCCGATGAACGCCAGCAGCGTTGCGGCGATCGCGCCGTAGATCCATTTGCGCGGCCGTCGCACCAGGCGCTCGATCTCGAGCCGCTTCGGCACCGCCTCGTCGGCGACCTGATCATAGCGTGCGTGCAGCAACTCGGCCATTTCGCGCCACGAGCGCACCCGCTCGGCACACTCGGGGTGCGTGGCGAGCCAGGCCTCGACGTCGCCGCGACGTTCCCCCGGCAACTCATTGTCGACGTAGGCATGCAGTTCGTCTTCGGTGACGGGAATCTTTGGGTCGGTCATGGTCGTTTTCTCTTCTTGTTCGAAATCGCCCCGGCGCTTCTCCGCTCTGCCCTTGCCGCCGAACGGACGTACGACAGTCTGTGCAATATGGCTTGCCTGAAACACTCACGCTCAAAATGCCCACGTTTAAGCCTGGTCATTATTTCACCCGTCGCAATGCCGGGCGCTCGCCCTCGATGACTGCCTTGACATGGGCGCGCGCGCGCGCCAGGCGCGACATCACGGTGCCGATCGGCACGCCCTGGATGTCGGCGACCTCACGGTAACTCAATCCCTCCAGCATCACCAACAGCAGCACCGCGCGCTGCTCCTCCACCAGCGTTGCCAGCGCGCGGGCGATGTCGCGGCTTTCGGCTTCGGTCCCGCTGGCATCGGGATTGTTCTCCAGTAGCGGCATGAATTGCGGCCGCCGCGCCAGCGACCGCCGCCGGTTTTTGTTGAGGTTGGTCAGGATGGTGTAGAGCCAGCTCCTGACATCGCCGCCAAGAAACAGCCGTTCGGAGCGCAGCGCCCGCACCAGCGCGTCCTGGACCAGATCGTCCGCGACGTCGACATCGCGCGTCAGCGCCCGCGCATACCGGCGCAGCGCCGGAATCATGGCTTCGACACTCTCACGAAACCCGGTCATTGAGCTCGATCCCATGTTTGTCCGGCCGGCGTCCAATGCCGCCAACTTGGACGCCACTGACAAGCTAACACCAAAATGAAGCGCCTATTCCGCTCGCTGAGGTTGCGCGGCCAACCGCCTAAACCGGGGCGGAGGGGCTGTACCGCCCGCAGGCGCTGGTGTACCCCCAAACCTCAATAGCTCGATTGGAAACCGGATGGCGCAAGATTCAGGTCTGATGAAGGGCAAGCGCGGAGTGATCCTCGGGGTTGCCAACAACCGCTCGATCGCCTGGGGCATTGCCAAGGCATGCCACGCGGCGGGTGCGGAAATCGCCCTGACCTGGCAGGGGGATGCGTTGAAAAAGCGGGTCGAGCCACTGGCCAAAGAACTCGACGGCATCCTGCTCGGGCATTGCGACGTCACCGATCCCTCGACCATCGATGCGGTGTTCGAGGTGCTGAGGGAGAAATGGGGCAGGATCGATTTCGTGGTGCATGCGATCGCCTTCTCCGACAAGGACCAGCTCGACGGCCGCTACCTGGACACCACTGCCGACAATTTTTCAAAGACCATGCTGATCAGCTGCTACTCGCTGACCGCGATCGCCCAGCGCGCCGAAAAGCTCATGGCCGACGGCGGCTCGATCGTGACGCTGACCTATTATGGCGCCGAGAAATGGATGCCGCATTACAACGTCATGGGCGTTGCCAAGGCAGCCCTTGAGGCGAGCGTGCGCTATCTCGCCGCCGATCTCGGCGAAAAGAACATCCGCGTCAATGCGATTTCGGCAGGTCCAATCAAGACGCTGGCCGCGTCCGGCATCGGCGATTTCCGCTACATCCTGAAATGGAACGAATACAACGCGCCGATGCGCCGCACTGTCACCATCGAGGAAGTCGGCGACAGCGCGCTGTATCTGTTGTCGGACCTGTCGCGCGGCGTCACCGGTGAAGTGCATCACGTCGATTCCGGCTATCACGTCGTCGGCATGAAGCGGCCGGACGCACCGGATATTTCGCTCAGCAATTCCTTGAGCAAGGAATAAGCGCAGCCACAATGTCAGCGCCGACCATCTTCTACGTTCGCCACGGCGAAACCGAGTGGAATGCGGAAGGCCGGCTGCAGGGCGTGCAGAACGTTCCGCTCAACGAACTCGGCCGCCGGCAGTCGGTCAGCGCCGGCCACATCCTTGCGGGCCTCTTCGCGCGCGACGGGCGCAGCGCGGAGTCACTGACGTTTGTCGCAAGTCCGCTCGGCCGGGCGCGGCAGACGATGGAGCTGGTGCGTGGCGCCTTGAGTCTTCCGCTTGCGGGATACGCCATCGACGACCGCTTGCGCGAAATCGGATATGGCGTATGGGAAGGCTCGACGCTGGCGCAAATGCATACGCAGGACCCTGATTTGTTCGCCAGGCGCCAGGCCGGGAAGTGGACCGTGTCGCCGCCGGGCGGCGAGAGCTATGTCGCTGTGCAGGCGCGGATGAGCGACTGGTACGGCGAGCTCACCGCCGACACCGTCGCAGTCGCCCATGGCGGCACCGCGCGGGCACTGATGGTGGCGCTCGGCCTTAAGACGCCCGAAAGCGCCGCCGACCTGACGATCGAGCAGGGCGCGGTCTACGTGTTCGGCGATGGCGGCTTGAGGAAGTATAGTTAAGGGACTGGCAGCGAGCCAGATCCACTCGCCGTCATGGCCGGGCATAGCCGTCCGAAGGACGGCGTCGCTTCTGCTTGCCTTTGCCGGGCACGATGACTGGAGAGAATTGACCCTTTCAACCGCGCGCGTTACCACAAGTCGTAGTAAAGTGTCGCTTTACTACCGGACCCATTGCACCATGTCCTTCAACACCTTCGGCCACATGTTCCGGGTCACCACCTTTGGCGAAAGCCACGGGGTTGCGATCGGCTGCGTGGTCGATGGTTGCCCGCCGTTGATCGCGCTGACCGATGCGGACATCCAGCGCGATCTCGATCGCCGCCGCCCCGGACAATCGCGCTTCACCACCCAGCGCCAGGAGGCGGACGCGGTAAAAATTCTGTCCGGCGTGATGGCGCATCCGGAGACTGGCGTGCAGGTTACGACCGGAACGCCGATTGCGCTTCTGATCGAGAATACCGATCAGCGCTCAAAGGACTATTCCGACATCAAGGACAAGTTTCGTCCCGGTCATGCCGATTACACCTACGAGGCCAAATACGGCCTGCGCGATTACCGCGGCGGCGGCCGTTCCTCGGCGCGCGAGACCGCGATGCGGGTCGCGGCCGGTGCGATCGCGCGAAAAATACTGCCCGGCCTCGCCGTGCGCGGCGCGCTGGTGCAGATGGGCCCGCACAGGATCGATCGCGGAAAATGGGACTGGGACGAGATCGCGCGCAATCCATTCTTCTGCCCCGACAAGGACAAGGCCGCATTCTTCGAGGACTATCTCGATGGCATCCGCAAGAACGGCTCCTCGATCGGCGCGGTGATCGAGGTGGTTGCCGAAGGCGTGCCGGCGGGATTGGGCGCGCCGATCTATGGCAAGCTCGATTCCGATCTGGCTGCGGCGATGATGAGCATCAACGCGGTGAAGGGCGTCGAGATCGGTGACGGTTTTGGCGCGGCCGAACTGTCAGGCGAGGAAAACGCCGACGAAATGCGGATGGGCAACCAGGGCGTCAGCTTCCTCTCCAATCATGCCGGCGGCATTCTCGGCGGCATCTCCACCGGCCAACCGGTGGTGGCGCGCTTTGCGGTGAAGCCGACCTCGTCGATCCTCTCCCCACGCCGCACCGTAGACAGGAAGGGTGCGGAAACCGAAATAGCGACCAAGGGTCGCCACGACCCTTGCGTCGGGATTCGCGCAGTGCCGGTTGGCGAGGCGATGATGGCCTGCGTACTGGCGGATCATTTCCTGCGCCATCGCGGGCAGGTGGGTGGGTAGACCAGACGCGACGATACCAGCCGGCCCGCATTCGATCGTTGGCATCATCACAGGCCAACAGGTCGATCGGACGAGATCAAGGCCTGGTCGATGGGTGATAACAGCCGCGATGGCTATTTAACGCTGCGTGGTGTCACGATCTTCAGTCAGCGTGATTGCTAACCCCGTCAGGGTCGCTCCGATACCGAAGGTTATCGTGCATGTGCCCACAAACATCAGCATAACGGCATCTGGAGTCCGGCTGTAATTGATCAAGGTCACGATGCCCAACGCGGTGATATGAGTTACGAGGAACGCAAAGGCGAGACCGACGGCGACGCCCATGGCCGTGTGGCTGGCCACCTCCAGCAGCAGCGAAGGCTTGATCAGTGCAGACCGCTTCTTGGGGCTCACAGTCCTGGCCTCCGGCATATTCAGGTTTGTTCGCTGGCTACTGCAATCGAAGTGTGAATCGTCTGGCTAGATCGTTTCGACTGCCGCGATATTGTTGAGCGCCTGGACCTGAAACATGCCCCAGTGCGAGCAGCTGATCCATTCATCATGATCGTTCATGTCTCGGCTCCTTGTGTCATTCACGATCTGCACAACGGTCAGATGCTGGAGAGCGTGAACGCGGAGGCTAATGCCATTGCCGCAAGTCTCACGGTCGTCACTTTTGCTGTGCAGACAATGTTCAGATAAGAAACAAGCGCACCGTCACCATTAAAACCTTCTTTAAGCGCGACATAAAACGCCAGGCTGGTCGTCAATCGATCAGCTTTCCGCAAACCAAAGTATACGTTGACGCTTGTTGCTCGTTACGTACCGAGCGAAGTTTCTTCCGCCGCAACGAAATCGCCGACAAAGTCATCGTGCGACTTCCGAAAATGATCCAACGGGAAATTACCAATGCGTCGCAGCATTGTTTTCATGCCGCTTATCGCCTCAAGATTTGGACGGCGGAGCGCAGGTAGCCCGCCTGAGAGTCAGTTGAAGGTGTTTCTGCGGTCGAAGTCCTCGTAGGCGTTTCCAGGGGAGAACTCGTCCCCGGGGGAGAACGCGTAGGCTCCGTAAGCCGAGCCGTGGCCAAATCTTGGTGCATTGTGCTCTTCGTGAACGTAACCGTAGTGGTGGTGATGACCGTGCTGCATTGCCATCACCGGAGTTACGAGCATCAGCGAAAGTGCGGCTGCCCCAATCAATCTGAAGTTCATCATGACACATTCTCTTTTCACGGGGCGAACGCGGGTTGACGGCAATCGTCACGAACGATGCCTTGCGTGGCCGAGCGCCAATTTGTTGATCTCTTGTGCTGCCGACGTAAGAATGCGTTTCGCCAGCACCACTCAATTTCACGTTAGAAAGCGGCTAATCCTTTCAAGCGGGTGTGATCACCGAGCCGTCAGGATGAATCAAGCGCCGCTTCGGAATGACGACCCCGCGCCCCTGCCGTCCGCTTTCAAGGCGAGCGCGTTGGATACCCGCATGAGACCATCACACCTTTCGTCATCCCTGCGCACACAGGGATCCATAACCACCGGGTAAATTTCTTGAAGCTTCACAAGCCAGCAGGCGCTTGACCTTTCCACAACTTGCGCCGCAAATACGCGGGCCATGAACGCACTCGACCTGCAGAAGATCACCGACTGGCTCATCGACGGCGCCAGGACTACGCCCAATCCGCCGCAGATGATGGCCGAGACCTGCGAGCGGCTGGTGGCGGCCGGGTTGCCGCTTTGGCGCGTCGGCATCTTCGTTCGTACGCTGCATCCCGACATCATCGGCGTCAATTTCATCTGGCGGCCGGGCGCCGAGGTGGTCATGGGCACCGCCACTTACGACATGCTGGATTCGGCGGAATTTCGAAACAATCCGCTCGCGATCGTCTTCGGCGAGGGCCGGGAAGTAAGAGCGCTGCTCGACGGTCCCGATGGCAAGCGCTTCCCGTTGTTTGATGACCTCCGGGCAGAAGGTGGCACCGACTATATCGCGCTGCCGATTCTGCAAATCGATGGCTCGGTTCACGCGTCGAGCTGGACCACCAAGCAGCCGGGCGGCTTCACCGACGAACAACTCAACGGTCTGCGGTCGCTGATACGGCCCCTGTCCCGGGTCATCGAAATCACCCGCATGCGCCGCACCGCTTCGAACCTGCTTGACATCTATGTCGGCAACCGCGCCGGCGAGCGGATTCTTGGCGGGCAGATCAGGCGCGGCCACACCGATACGATGCAAGCGGCGATATGGCTGTCGGATCTGCGCGGCTTCACCGCGTTGTCAGACCGGCTGCCGGCCGAGACCGTGGTGGATATCCTCAACCACTATTTCGATTGTCAGGTATCGGGGATCAGGGAGCATGGCGGAGAAGTCCTGAAGTTCATGGGCGACGGGCTACTTGCGGTATTTCCGATCGCGGAAGTGGTGGGCGATACCGAACAGGTCTGTGAGGGCGTTCTGGAAGCCGCCCGCGAGTCGCGCGCCAAAGTCGACGCCATGCAATACGCGATTGGCGAAACCATCGAGCGCTTCCGTTTCGGCGTTGCCTTGCATGTCGGAAAAATTCTTTACGGCAATATCGGAGGCGGCAACCGACTCGACTTCACCTGCATCGGGCCGGCCGTCAATCTTGCCGCGCGGCTGGAGAAGATCGCAGGCCGCCTGCATCGCACGGTCGTGGCATCAGCGGCATTCGCAAACGCCAGCGCCGGCGGCTGGGCGGACTTGGGCGAGTTTCCGATCGCGGGATTCGCAAAGGCCGAGCGCGTCTACGGATTAGCGGATGAGACGCCGATCGCAGCCGAAGCCGGGTTGGCCACTCATTCTTCCGGTTCGGTGGTGAACAGCAGCGGATAGCCCTTGGCGCGGCCGGCGTCGGTGGCGCGCGTCGCCTTGGTCTCGGCGACGTCCTTGGTGAAAACCGCGACCACGCAGACGCCGCGCCGGTGCGCAGTGATCATGACCTTGTGGGCCTGGTCCTCGGTCATGCGAAATTCCGCCTTCAGCACGGTGACGACGAATTCGCGCGGCGTGTAGTCGTCGTTGACAAGGATGACCTTGTGCAGCCGCGGCCGTTCGGTCTTGGTCTTGACCTTGGTCTTCGGCTTGGTGACGGTGTCAATCATTCCGGCCAGCAGCTCCTGACGTTCGCCCCTGATTTAATTTGTCATTCCGGGGTGATGCCAACGGGTCCGCGCAAAGCGCGGCCCGATGACAGGCTCCGCATCGAACCACGATGTGCAATTGCACATCCGAGGTCTGGTCCTCCGGACCATCCCCGGAATGACGGCGCAAAAGAATACAGCCTCCAGCCCTTTGGTGGAACCGTAGCCGCACAAAATTGGGGCTGTCCCGATCGCGGCGGTCTTTGATTGGGCAGCCTTTGATCGAGGCAGTCTTTGATTGCGGCAGTCTCTGATTGGGCAGTCTCTGATTGCGGCAGTCTTGCGGCTAACCTGAATGTGAACGTCATATCGTGTTCCCGCTTTTCGTCGGCGGCTTTGCGTGTCAACATCGCACAAGACGACGGGAGGGCCGCTGATGCGCTGGTATGTCTCGATCGGGGCGGTGCTGGTCGCGGGAGCGCTCGCGGCCGGTGATGTTGCGGGCGTTGCCGCGCCGAATCCCACTAATCAGCAGACCTCACGATCGGCGGACAAGGACAGCGCGCCGCTGGTCGACGTCGAACTCGTGCTTGCGGTCGATGTCTCCTATTCGATGGACATGGACGAGCTCGCGGTCCAGCGCGAGGGCTACGCCCAGGCGATCGTTTCAAAGGAATTCCTGCAGGCGCTGAAGTCGCTTCCGCAGGGCAAGATTTCGGTGACCTATTTCGAATGGGCGGCATCGAGCGATCAGAAGATCATCATTCCCTGGCGGGTGATCGATGGCCCGGAAACGGCGGACGCGGTCGCCGAGGAAATCATGAAAACGCCGATCCGCCGCGCCTCCCGTACCTCGATCTCGGGCGCGATTTATTTTGCCATGCCGCTGTTCGACGCCAATCCGTATCGCGGGCTGCGGCGGGTCATCGATATTTCCGGCGATGGCGCCAACAACAACGGCTTGCCCGTCACCGGCGCGCGTGACATGGCGCTCGCCAAGGGCATCACCATCAACGGCCTGCCGATCATGGTGAAGGAGCCGTCGTACTCGACCATGGATATCGATAACCTCGATTGGTATTACGAAGATTGCGTGATCGGCGGCCCGGGCTCTTTTGTGGTGCCGATCAAGGATCGCGAAAAGTTCAAGGAGGCGATCCGGACCAAGCTGCTGCTCGAAGTCGCAGGCCGCACGCCCGAGCGGCGGATCGTCCCGGTGGCCGAGAGGGAGCCGCGCGTTTCCTGCCTGATCGGCGAGAAGATCTGGCAGGACAGGTGGGGACGGTGAAGTAGCCCCTCATGGTGAAGAGGCGCGAAAGCGCCGTCTCGAACCATGACGCCCGATTGGCTCACCCTTCGAGGCGCGGCGAAACCGCCGCTCCCTGGGGATGGGGAGTCTCTCACCTCGTAAACCGCGCCACCAGTTCGAGATGCGGGGTGTGGCGGAACTGGTCGACCGGCGTCACGCCTTCAATTGCGTAACCGCCATCGATCAGAATCCGCGCGTCACGTGCGAATGTCGCGACGTTGCAGGATACCGCGACCACCACGGGGATTTTGCTGGCGGCAAGCTGTTGTGCCTGCGCTTGCGCGCCCTGCCGCGGCGGATCGAACACGATGGCGTCAAAGTCGCGCAGTTCCTGCGGCACCAGTGGACGGCGGAACAGATCGCGGATCTCCGTCTTGACCGGCTTCAGCCCCGATGTTGAAGTCGCGGCCTTTTGCAGCGCCGTCACGGCACCCGCATCGCTGTCGAACGCCGAAATCCGCGATTTCGCGGCCAACCTCAGGGCAAACGGCCCGACCCCGCAAAACAGATCGGCGATGTGTTTTGCGCGTTTGCAATGGTCCAATACCAGCGCCGCCAGCGTCTCTTCGCCCGCGACCGTGGCTTGCAGGAACGACCCCGGCGGCAGGGTGACTTGAGCGGCGCCGATCGTGATGATCGGCGGCGTGCGCATCAGCACCAGCTCGCCATGGCGTGTCAGCCGCGCCAAGTGATGTTGCTCGGCAACGTGCGACAGCGTCGTGATCGTCGCCGTCCGCAGCGGTCCCGAGCCGCGCACATCGACATCGAGTCCACTATCGGTTGCGGTGAACTGGATATCGAGCGGCTTTCCGGTCGGCTTAAGCGGCTCGGCGATCGCCCAGGCCGCGTCAAGCGCACCGCTCAGGCCGGGATCGAGAATCGGGCAGCGGTCGACGGAAACGATGTCGTGCGAACCCGCCGCCGCAAATCCCACCTTGAACACGTCGTGGGTGCCGATCCGGGCGTGCAACGTGATCCGCCGGCGGCCGAGGCCATGGGCGTCGACCAGCGGATGCACGTCGCAGGCGATCCTGGCTTGCGCCAGCGTCGCGACGACGAGTTTGCGTTTCCACGCGCGGTAGGGCTCGGTTTCCCAATGCTGGATCGCGCAACCGCCGCAGGTTGCAAAATGCGGGCAAAAGGGCGCGATACGTTCCGGGCTTGGACGCTCGACCTGTAGCAGACGCCTTCGATCGGGATGGGACCCTGGGGCCGGCGCAACTTCCACGGTCTCGCCGCCAAGCGTGTACGGCACATAAAGGGCCTGTCCATCGGCAAAGGCGACGCCGTCGCCAAAATGGCCGACATGATCGATGGTGAGGCGCTCAACCACGGCGCGCGCCGATGAAGAATTCGATATTGCCGTCGCCGCCGGTGATCGACGACGGGAATACGCGGATGTTGGTACAGCCGAGCGAAGCCGCGAACGCGGCGATGTCGTCGCAGACCTCCTGATGTACCGTCGCGTCGCGGATGATTCCGCGCCTGGAATGTTTTCGCGCTGCCTCGAATTGCGGTTTTATCAGCGCCAGGAGACTCATCGGCGCCGCTGCCAGCGACAACGCCACCGGCAGCACCGCTTTCAGTGAAATGAAACTGACGTCGATCACGACGATATCGGGCCGCGCGGGCAAGCGCTTGCCTTCAAGGCTGCGAATATCGGTTTCTTCCATGGAAACGATCTTCGGATGGTCGCGCAGCGAGGGGTGCAATTGGGCGCGCCCGACATCGATGGCGAACACCATGCTGGCGCCGTTGGCAAGCAAGACTTCGGTGAATCCGCCGGTCGATGCGCCGACGTCGAGACAAACATGATTCTCGATATCGATCGGGTATTGCTCCAGCGCGCCGGAAAGCTTGACTCCGCCGCGTGAGACAAAGGGGTGGGCCGGCTGCGCCTGCAAGACCGCGTCGGCGGGAACCGTTTGGGAGGGCTTTTGGACCTGCTTGTGATTGGCCGTGACGAGCCCCGCCTCGATTGCGGCCTGCGCCCGCGCCCGGCTTTCGAACAGGCCGCGCTCGACCAGCAACAGGTCCGCGCGCTTGCGGGCAGGGGGTCCGCTTGTATCGCGCCTGGCCAAGTTCAACCCGGTGCGCGCGGCTGCGAAGCGGCGAGCCGCTCGGCGGCCAGGCGCACGCAAGCCTCGAACGCGGTCAGGTCATGCCAGATGTCCTTTGGCTTTTGGCACGGCGTCACCAGCGCGCAGCCGTGCAGATCGAGCGCATGAATCATCATGAGATTGTCGGCGAGGCCGAAATCCTCGACGGTCAACGCTTGCGCATCGATCAGGCGTCCGCCGCGTGAGGTGACTTCAGTGAATTCATGCACGCGCTTCGCGTAGGAAGAGGGATCGTTGGAGTATCCGAGACAGAGTTTGCCGCGTCCCGCCATATAGCCAAGCTCGTAGACCGTACCGGCATCCGCGCCCGGTCCGCGAAACGGCGTGAGATTGGCGATGATGGCACTGGCCTCGTTCATCATGGCTTCGTTGCCGCGGAAGATCTGTAAGGAAGCGTCTCTGGCTGCGATGTCGATGGCATTGTCGAGCGGATACAGTCCGACCAATCCACATCGCGCGCAAAGATCGACCTTGCGCCGCCCGAATTCAACAGCATCGGGCAGGAAAACGTCGGGGCCAGCCAGGTAAATTTTCATTGTTGGTTTAGGCCAATGGCCTCGTGGTTCGAGACGCGCGGCGTTGCCGCGCTCCTCACCGTGAGGGTCAAGACCTCATCTTTGAGGAGCGGCCACGCAGGCAAGTTTACGCAGCCTGCGCACACCTGGCTACGGGCCGCGTCTCGAAGGATGAAGCCAGCAAAGGAGAAAACTCCCTGAAGCGCCTGAACGTCAGGCGAGCTTCACCGTCTCAGCCTTGAAGTCCTCGCCGAGGGCTTCGAACACCTTGGCGACGATGCCCTTGGCGTCAAGACCGGCGCGGGCGTACATCGCGTTCGGGTTGTCGTGGTCAAAGAACACGTCCGGCAGCACCATCGCGCGCATCCTCAAGCCGCCGTCGAGCATGCCGTGCTCGGCGAGCGTCTGCATGACATGGGAGCCGAAGCCGCCGATCGCGCCTTCCTCGATGGTGAGCAGGATTTCATGCTCGCGCGCAAGCTTCAGCACCAGGTCGACGTCGAGCGGCTTCATGAACCGCGCATCCGCAATGGTGGTGGACAGCCCATGCGCGGCCAGTTCGTCCGCCGCCTTTTCGCATTCGGCGAGCCGCGTGCCGAACGACAATAGCGCGATCTTGGTGCCTTCGCGAATGATGCGGCCCTTGCCGATCTCGAGCGGAATGCCGGCTTCTGGCATTTCGACGCCGCGGCCTTCGCCGCGCGGATAGCGCACCGCGCTCGGGCGGTCGTTGATGGCGACCTGGGTCGCCACCATGTGCACCAGTTCGGCCTCATCGGAAGCCGCCATGATGACGAAATTCGGCAGGCAGCCGAGATAGGCGTTGTCGAACGAGCCGGCATGGGTGGCGCCATCGGCGCCGACAAGTCCGGCGCGGTCGATCGCGAAGCGCACCGGCAGGCTCTGGATCGCCACGTCGTGCACGACCTGGTCGTAGCCACGCTGCAGGAAGGTCGAATAGATCGCGCAGAACGGTTTATAGCCCTCGGTCGCAAGACCGGCGGCGAATGTCACCGCGTGCTGTTCGGCGATGCCGACGTCGAAGGTGCGATCGGGGAACGCCTTGTTGAAGATGTCGATGCCGGTGCCCGATGGCATCGCCGCGGTGATGCCGACGATCTTTTCGTCCTTCTCGGCTTCCTTGACGAGGCTCTGGCCGAATACGTTCTGATAGGCGGGCGCATTTGGCTTGGCCTTGGCCTGCGCACCGGTAGCGACGTCGAACTTGACCACGGCGTGATACTTGTCGGCGGAGGCTTCTGCCGGGCCGTAGCCCTTGCCCTTTTGCGTCACGACGTGGACCAGGATCGGTCCGGTCTCCATGTCGCGGACGTTCTTGAGAACCGGCAACAAATGGTCGAGATTGTGGCCGTCGATCGGGCCGACATAGTAGAAGCCGAGTTCCTCGAACAGCGTGCCGCCGCCGACCATGAAGCCGCGCGAATATTCCTCCGCCCGCTCGGCGCGGTCGGCGATCACCTTCGGCAAGTGCTTGCCGAGCTGCTTGGCGGCTTCGCGCAGCGAGCGATAGGTCCTGCCTGAATAGAGCCGCGACAAATAGGCCGACATCGCGCCGACCGGCGGCGCAATCGACATGTCGTTGTCGTTGAGAATGACGATCAGCCGGGAATTCATCGCGCCGGCATTGTTCATGGCCTCATAGGCCATGCCCGCGGACATCGCGCCGTCGCCGATCACGGCGATGACATTATTCTTGCCGCCGGAGAGGTCGCGCGCCACCGCCATGCCGAGCGCCGCCGAGATCGAGGTCGAGGAGTGGGCGGCGCCGAACGGGTCGTAGTCGCTTTCGGTGCGCTTGGTGAACCCGGACAGGCCGCCGCCGGTGCGCAGCGTGCGAATCCGGTCGCGCCGGCCGGTGAGGATCTTGTGCGGATAGGCCTGGTGACCGACGTCCCAGATCAGGCGGTCGCGGGGGGTGTCGAAAATGTAGTGCAGGGCGGTCGTCAGTTCGACCACGCCGAGACCGGCGCCGAAATGTCCGCCGGTGACCGATACGGCATCGATGGTTTCCTGACGCAGTTCGTCGGCGACCTGCCGGATCTGGTCCACCTTGAGCCGGCGCAGATCGTCCGGGGTGTGGATCGTGTCGAGGAGCGGGGTCTTACTGAATGCGGTCACAGCGATGTTCCAGTTTTGCAGGTCGGAACCAACGGCCCGACGCGAGATGGGTTGCGGCTCAGTGCAGCAATAACCCGGACGCCGGATACCACCTGAGCGGGCCGGAGCCCAATTGGGTAGTGTTGGTGCGCTCCGGATCGTTCAATGTGATATACGTCACCTTTGGTGGCTTCACCCTTCCCAATCATTTTTATGAGCTATTTGAAGTGCTTACCAGCGTCAGAAATAGACAGGAGGTCGCCTTCGTCAGCCCACAGCCTTTAAAGCTTTACACTAAACCACCCGCCAAAGCCAACCCGCCGAGTGCAACGTGACGCGCGGCCAAAGGGGCGATGGAACCGGCGGTTTCAACCCCGATGGGGCGCCAAGGTTCCATTTCTCGCCTAAATCGAGGGCGTTGCCGAGGCTGCCAGCGATCATTTGGAACCCGTCCGGCCGCCGGACGGTCGGTCGGCTCTTAACTATCTCCGCAGAGAAGCATCGCCTCAGCGTCCGGTCGGGCATCTGCGAAGGGACGCGCGGGGATCATTGCACGTCGAGCGGCGTGGTACCGGTCGGCTGGCCGTTCGCATCGGTGGTAATCTTGTCCACCCGCACCTCCGCCTGCCGCAGCAGTTCCTCGCATTGCCGCTTCAAGGCCTCGCCGCGCTCGTAGATGGTGACGGATTCCTCAAGCGGCACCTTGCCATCTTCAAGCCGCTTGACGATCGACTCCAGCTCTTCGAGTGCGCGCTCAAAACTCAGCTTCTTGACGTCCGTTTGGGTGTCTTCGGCCATATTGCGTTCCCGGGATTCGCTGGCTCGCCAGCGCGCTTAAAGATAATTATGCGGACATATTGTGGTGCGAGTCCGCGCCCATCAATGCGCTGACGTGGCTGGCGACCGACTCTTTCAGGCCTTGGAGATCATAACCGCCCTCGAGCACCGAGACAATTCGTCCCCCCGCGGCGCGGTCCGCGAGCTCCATCAGCTTGCGCGTGACCCAGCCGAAATCCTCGGCCTTGAGATTGAGCGAGGCCAGTGGATCGCGGTAATGCGCGTCGAAACCAGCGGAGATGATGATCAACTCGGGACTGAATTTGGTCAGTTGCGGCAGGATCACGTTCTCGAATGCGGCGCGGAATTTTGCGCCACCATCCTCAGGCGCCAGCGGCGCGTTGACGATGTTGTCGTGCTCGCCGCGTTCGCCCCTGGCGCCGGTGCCCGGAAACAGTGGCATCTGGTGCGTCGAGCAATACATCACGGTTTTGTCGGCCCAGAAGATTTCCTGGGTGCCGTTGCCGTGGTGAACGTCGAAGTCGACCACGGCGGCGCGGCCGATACCGTATTTGCGCTGGGCGTGACGCGCGGCGATGGCGGCATTGTCGAAAAAGCAGAAGCCCATCGGCTTGTCGGTTTCGGCGTGATGGCCCGGCGGGCGGACCCCCACGAACGCATTGGCGTGGACGCCCGACATCACGGCGTCGGTGGCCGCGACCGCGCCGCCGACACCGCGCATCACCGCTTCCCAGGTGCCTGGTGACATCGAGGTGTCGCCGTCGAGATAGATCAATCCACTCGACGGCGCGACCCGCTGGAGTTCGCTGACATAATGCTCGTCGTGACAAAGCCTGACCAGATCGAGCGAGCCCTCGGGAGCCAACTCGCGCACAAGCCTGTCAAAGCGGCTTTCGCCGAGGATCTCATTGAGCGCGCGAATCCGGTCGGGCCGTTCGGGATGCCCGGGCGGCGTCAAATGGTCGAGGCTTGACGGATGGGTCAGAAGAAGCGTCGTCATGCAATATCCTGGCGCGTTCGACGCGCTTTTCGAGAACGATGAGACAATCTAGGAGGTCGCTAGCCGTTCGAAAAGGGCCCAGCCGCCGATATGGCTTTGCAATTCAATTCAATCGCGTGATGCGGTCGGCAGCTAGAGGTGTTATCGGGCTGTTGGCCCGGAAATAAGCATAGAGGGCATCGGCGTCATAGATGCCGATTTGCTGCGCGGTTGCTTCCTTCAACGCCGTGAAGCCGTCGCCCCCGACGGAGAGATAGTTGTTCACCGTCACGCGATAGCTGCCGGCGGGATCGATGCGCGCGCCGTTCAGCGCCATCGAGGCGGCGATCACGCGGTCGCCGTTTGGCTTGGCACTATCCCAGGCGTAGCTGAAACCTTTCGAGACCTGAAGGATCCGCGGCCGTTTCGGATCGAACCATTGCTGCTCGAGCATATTCTTGATCTGGCTTCCGGTCAGCGTCAGCGTGACCAGCTGGTTGCGGAACGGCTGGCTCGCGAACACGTCGGCGTAGGTCACCGCGCCATCGTCCCTTTTCGCGATGTCGGAGCGGATGCCGCCCGGATTGGTGAACGCGATCGTCGCGCCGCCATCCTTGTCGGCGCTGGTCGCGGCCAGTTGCGCGTCGGCGATGATGTCGCCGAGTGCGCTCTCGCCGGCATCGTTGGGCGTGCGCGACAATGTCTCGGCGACCGACCCCGCCTGGCGATTGGCGATCGGGGCCGCGAACTGGTCGTAAGCCTCGAGCAACGCGGTCTGTTCGGGATCCTTGGCCAGGGCGCCGCTGCGGACGATGACGTTGTCGGCCTTCGCGCTGATGACGTCGCGCGTCTTCGGGTCGAGTTTCAAATCGATCGCGGTGACGAGGGTGCCGTATTTGTCGCCGCTGGTGACGAGCCGTCCGTCGATCTCGCAGACATAGGCCTGATGGGTGTGGCCGCTGACCACGACATCGACCGCGCGATCGAATTTCTTCACGATCTCCACGATCGGTCCGGATATGCCGGGGCATTCATTATAATCGCCGGACGGAAAGCCGCCTTCGTGGATCAAAACGACGATGGCCTCGACGCCGCGCGCCTTCAATTCCGGCACCAGCGCATTCACGGTGTCGGCCTCGTCCCGAAATTCAAGGCCCGCTGCGCTCACCGGCGAAATGATGTCGGGCGTGCCTTTCAACGTCAGGCCGATGAAGGCCACCGGGATCCCGCCGAATTCCCTGATCTCATAAGGAGGGAATATCGTCTTGCCGGTATTCTGCTCGACGGTTGAGGCCGCGAGGTAGTGGAACTTCGCGCCCAGGAATGGATGCGGCCCCTGACATTTGTCGATCGGGTGGCAGCCGCCGTTCTGCATCCGCAACAATTCGTCCTTGCCCTCGTCGAATTCATGGTTGCCGACGGAGGCAACCTCGAGCCCCATCATCGACAGCGATTCGATCGTCGGCTCATCGTGGAACATCGCCGACAGAAAGGGGCTCGCGCCGATCAGGTCTCCGGCCGCGACAAAGATGGTGTTGCTGTGGCCCTGACGGAGCTGTTTGACCAGCGTCGCCATGTGCTCGGCGCCACCGGCAGGCACCGCGATTTTCTTGGTGTTGTCGGCGGGGTCGGCGATCCTGATCCCTCCGGGGGAGGGGCGAAGGTAGCCGTGGAAATCGTTGATGGCGAGAATTCGCACATCTACGGACGCGGTCTGAGCCACGGCGTGCGAGGCCAGGCCTGGCGCCATCGCTAGCGTTACTGTTGCAAGGATCGGCGCGAGCGAATGTCTCATGGCGTTAAACTATCCGTCATGGCCGGGCTTCGTCCCGGCCATCCACGTTCTTCCTGCTCTACTGCTACAAGGACGTGGATGCCCGGCACAAGGCCGGGCATCACGAGCTTTGCCATAAACCGCCATTTCACTCGCGAACCTTTGCTCTCCGCGCAAAGAACGACTTGAAAGCGGCGACCGCTTCGCTCGAGCGCATCCGTTCGCCGAACAAATGGCTTTCCTGATCGATCCTGCGGGTGAGATCCTCCGGCGATGGTCTTAGAAGTTTCCGCGAGATCGCAACCGCTTCCGCCGGCAGCGCGGAAATCTCGCGCGCGACCTTGCGCGCCTCGGCCTCGGTTTGACCCGGCGCCACCACCGCGTTGACGAAGCCGGCCGTGCGGGCGTCCTCGGCGCTGAGCGAGCGCCCCATCACCAGCATCGCGAACGCCCGCTGATGTCCCATGGCGCGCGGCGCCAGCAGGCTGGATGCGCCTTCCGGCACCAGGCCGAGATGGATGAACGGCGTCGAGAACGTCGCGGTCGTCGAGGCGACCACATAATCGCAATGGAACAGCATGGTGGTGCCGATGCCGATGGCGATGCCGTCGACCGCGGCGATGATCGGCTTGGCGTTGTGGGCCAGCGAATAAAGAAATTTCACGGCGTTGGACGCGCGCGGCGCGCCGGTGTTCGACGTGCCGTCCTTCAAAAAATCCTCGAGATCGTTGCCGGCGGTAAAGAGGCCGGGCCCGCCTGACATCATGATGCATCGGATTTCCGGATTCGACTGCGCGGTGTCGATCGCTTCGCTCATGCTGCGATACATTTCTTGCGTGATCGCGTTCTTCTTCTCGGACCGGCGCAGCGTAATCACCCGCACGGCGTCTTCGTCGGTAACGATCAGGTGTCCGGTCATGGTGCGGCCTCGAAAACAAGCGGCAAGCGCGGCTAGATAGTGTTTCGAAAATATCCTACATCATCCTGCCTGACACCCAAACCCGCAGGAGTGCGGGTTTTGACGCGACGCACCGACGCGCGAGGAGCCCGACGATGCAGCTCACCGGGATTCACCATCTGACCGCGATTTCCGCGAAACCGCGCGACAATCTGGCTTTTTATACCGGCCTGTTGGGGATGCGGCTGGTCAAGAAGACGGTCAATCAGGACGACGTCAGCGCCTATCATCTGTTCTACGCCGATGGAAAAGCCAATCCCGGCACCGATCTCACCTTCTTCGATTTTCCGGCCCCACCGGAGCAGCGCGGCGCCAACAGCATCTCGCGGACGAGCTTGCGCGTCGCGGGCGAAGCGAGCCTTGGCTACTGGCGCGATCGCTTGCGTAAGGCCGGCGGCCACACCGGCGATGTCACCGAAGTCGACGGCAGGCTGACGCTTCCGTTTGAAGATCAGGAAGGTCAACGGCTGGCGCTGGTCGACGACGGCGGTGCCGGCACCGCGTCTCCGTGGGAGAGGAGCCCGGTGCCTGCGGAGCACCAGATTCGCGGGCTCGGTCCGATCGTGCTCAATGTGCATGATCTGTCGCGCACCTCGATGGTTCTGACCGCCGTGATGAATATGAAGCACGTCCGCGACTATGCGGCGCCGGATGAACAGTCGCAGGTTCAGGTGTTCGCGATGGGTGAGGGGGGACCTGCCGCGGAGCTCCACGTCGTCGCCAGCAAGAATTCGCCGGCCGCGCGGCAGGGCGCCGGCGGTGTGCATCACGTGGCGTTTCGCACGCCCGACGAGGCGCAATACCACGCCTGGACGAAGCGCCTGAGCGAACTCGGCATTCCCAACAGCGGCGAGATCGACCGGTTTTATTTCCGCAGTCTTTATTTTCGCGAGCCCAACGGCATCCTGTTCGAAATCGCCACCGACGGCCCCGGCTTCGCCACCGACGAGCCGATGGAAACGCTCGGCGAAAAACTGGCGCTGCCGCCGTTCCTGGAGCCGCGCCGCGCGGCGATCGAAGCGGGGCTCAAGCCGATCGGGTGAAGATTTGCGCCTGCGGCGCGCCCGCAGTCACGCGAACAACGGGTTCCCGAAACGCCTCAGCGGCCCCAACCTCTCCATTGTATTGCCTTGGTTTGGTCAAACCGGGATGAAGTCTGGGGCCGCAGATACGCGTAAATCCGCAAGGCCCGATGTGGGCGAGACATTGGACAGAGCACGGAGCGCCGATGCATTCCACGCTGAATTCCAAGCCAAGCGATGACCCACACGACTTCGTCGTGATCCCGCCCGACGCCGTTCGGGTTGCGCCCGTCGATGACGAGCTTTCCAACCTGCTGCACCTGGCGGCGCGCCGACGTTCGGATGCGCCGATCGATGCGGCGCCCGGCCCTACGGCCGCCCCACCGGTTCCACCGGTCGATGCAACGTTTCGGCCGGCTGCCGTCGGCGATGTCCTGGTCCCGGGCCGGCCGTCGATCGGCAGGCGGCTGGGTCGGGCCTTCGCCGCATTGTTAGTGGCAGCGTGCATCGGTGCCGCGGCTATCGCGTGGCAGAGCTTTGGCTATGCGGGCAAAAAGTTGATCGCGAAATGGGCGCCGCAATTCGCGCTCACGACCTCGCTTCCGCTCGACAAGCTTTGGCCCGGTGCGCAACCGGCGCCACCCGCAGAGGAAGCGGACGCATCGGACGCGACAGCTGCACAAGCTACGCCGCCGGCCCAAGCCGCGGCGGAAGGCGTCGCGACAAACGCCGCCCCGCAGTCTCCCGACCAGGCGCAGTCGCTGCAGTCGATGGCGCGCGACCTCGCGAGCGTCTCGCAGGAGGTCGAGCAGCTCAAGGCCAGCATCGCCGAGCTCAAGGCAAGCCAGCAACAAATGTCCCGCGACCTCGCCAAATCTTCCGAGCAGAAGGCTTCCGAACTGAACGCGCGAGCCAGGTTAGCGGCCCTGCCACCGCGGCCGGCCGTGCCGCGACCGCGCAAGCCGGGCCCGCCATATCCGTCCGCGCAAGCCTATCCGTCTGCGCAAGCCTATCCGCCAGCGCAAGCTTATCCTCCCGCGCAGGCTGCTACACCTTACTATCCGCAACGGCAGCCTGAACCTCCGCCACCGCCGGCGGTTCAGCCGCAGGCCGAACCAGGGTTTGCGTCAGTGCCGCGGCCACCGATGCCCGTGCAGTAGCAAGCGGCGCCTGGACGGGCCGACGGCTCGCACCAGACCCGACAAGGGCGCCGCTGCCGCGTGGAAATTCGGGAACGTCACCCCACAAGCCGAAACAAACCTGGCGGATGCAGGCTGCCTGCGCGCGGCAATGGCGCGTTCCGCAGGGTATCGCAGGACCTTGCGGCTCGAGTTTGTGAAAATCCGAGGCGTGCAGCGTCCCGTCGACTCCGATGGCCGGGACAAGGACCGAAATGCAGGTCGTTACGATCAACGCAAGCGTGAACGCGCAAGAGGCCTCGCCGGTTCGCCGATAGTGCCCGGCAAGAGGAAGCACGAAGATGATTCCGGGAATCTGCCAGGTGATCGACGTGTCGCAAAGCCTGGAACCGAAACAAACCGGGGATGATCGTTGGCGAAATTCCAATAACTCTGGCAAGGGCTGCGGAGCAAATGCGATTCTTGTGGCTAGAAAATGCCAGGGTGGTCGTGTGCAGCCGTTGCAAACTGTCCGATATCGGAACACATGCCGGTGCACGCCGCTTTCTTGTCACACTCAAACCTAACCATTTCCGGAATCGCGCGGACCTCAGTCGCTTTTTGGTCCGATTCAACGTGCTGAGTGCGCGCCTGGAAGCGGGGCGCCTCTCAATGAAGATGATATTAGAAACTGCCGGACTCGCCCCGCTGTTGCGGCACAGTAGCGGGGAGTATCACGATGGTGGAGCAGGCAAATCTATATAGATTGACCCACCCAGACGTCGATCCGTTCGAGGAAAGCACATCCGATCATCGCGTGGCGAACCTCGCGTTACGAGTTCAAGGCCGGACGGATGCTTTTTCGGAACCATCGGTCCCCTTGTTTCTTTCCGATCCTGACGGGCAACCGGATCCGAGGGGATACGTCGCTCCCATGCGGCGGAAGCGAAGGGCTTCGATCTCGTCACGAATCCTTGCGGCTGTTGTGGGGGCAGCAGCGGTGGCGGTTCTGTTCGCGCTGCTTTCCTCGGATGCCACACGAGACACTATCGTGAATCTCAAAGCGTCGATTGCCGGCGTTTTGCCTGCTTCTTTGGCCGCGGCGCAGTCCGGTCCGTTGCAACCAACACAACGTGACAGACAGCTGACCGAGTCTTCACGGCCATCGGCGGCGAGGAATCAGACGGTCGGCAATGGAAGTGTCACGATGGCCGCTGTGGCGCCGACGCGCGAGGACATCAAGAACGCCTATCAAAGCGCGCTGCAGGGCGGCTCTCAGCAGGGCGTCGCTCCGCAGGCGGCACCCGCCGCAGAAAGCGTCATCCCGGCAAATCCGATTCACCACCTCGATCCTGCCGAGATCGCCTCGGCGCTCGGGCGAGGGGCTGCTTTGATTGCGAGCGGCGATCTTGCCGCGGCTCGCCTTGTGCTGCATCGCGCAGCTGACGCCGGAGATGCGCGCTCGGCTATGGCGCTGGCCGAAACCTACGACCCCGCGTTTCTGGAGAAACTGGGCGTCCACGGCGTGGTGCCGGATTTAGCCAAGGCACGAGGCTGGTACGAAAAAGCGAAACAATTCGGAGCGACTGAAGCTACTCAGCGGCTCGAACTGCTCGCAAGCAAGCAACATTGACCAGGCGCGACATATGACGCGTCTCCGGGCCACGTACTGACGAGGAAGTTCTGCCGCTACCAGACAGTCCGACTCCCGGATGGGGCATCGCTTCCGACACTCACTCCAGATATTTTCGCAGATCACAGCAAAGGGCAAAGTCATGGGCGTCTACACCGCTACCGCCAGAAATCTCTTCGTGTTCCTGTCGTTCTTGTTTCTCATTTTCTCAACTGTCGCGTTGAGCCCTGCGTTTGCTCAAGGCCAAAAGCCGGCCGGCGGTTATGAGGAAAAAAAACGTCAAGCCAACGATATCGCCGTAACGGTCGTGGTGTCCGGCATCTCCTGTACGTGCGCCAGGTTCACCGAGGACATCCGGAACGTCGTCAACGATTTGGGGCCGGATGGGATCCGCGTGCTGCCGGTTCTTGGAGTCGGCGGACTTCAAAACGTGAATGACGTGCTGTTTCTCAAGAACATCGACATGGCCGTCGTCGACGAGGACAATCTTCGACTGCTGAAGAAAAAGGATCCGGTGCTGTATGCCAATATTGAACAGCGCGTTCAATATATCACGAAGCTCTATAATTCCGAGTTTCATGTTCTGGCGCGAAACGACATCAAGTCCTATGACGATCTGAGGGGCAAGAAGGTCAACTTCAACCTGAAGGACAGCCAGACCGAAGTGACCGCCGACACGGTTTTCAATACGCTCAATATCCCCGTGCAGCGCTCTTACTACGACAACGATGAAGCAATTAAGCGGCTGATATCGGGAGAAATCTCGGCAATGATCATCCTCACGGGAGCGCCTCAGGCTGGGCTTGCGAAGGTGAAGAAGGAAGACGGCGTGCATTTCCTTGCGCTCGATCAGGAAAGCCTGCCAAGGCACGAGCTGCGCGACCTGTTCGCGAACTATCTTCCCGCGGAGATCACCCACGAACACTATCCGAATCTGGTACCCGAGGGGACAACCGTCCCGACCATCGCGAACCGGGCGCTGCTCGTTGCCTACACCTGGCCGGAGAATTCCCAGCGGTACAATAAGGTCGCCAAGTTCATCGATGCGTTCTTCGGCAAGATCGACCAATTCAACAGCCCGTCGAGACATCCCAAGTGGCGCGAAGTCAATCTTGCGGCCGAAATGCCCGGCTGGGTGCGATTTAAGCCCGCGGCCGAATGGCTTGCAGCCCATCGAAACCAGGCCGTGTCCGCTAATCCGGACAGCACGCTCCGCCAATCCACTCCCGAGCTGAGGCTGGCGTTCGAGAAATTTATGCAGAACTACTTCGCTTCCACCGGCCGGAAGACCCTCACCACGAAAGAACGGGAAATGCTTTTCGTCAGATTCGAAAAGATTCTCGCCGAGTCCAAGGCGGAAGCGGCGGTACGTTAGGCAGGGACGAACGGGGGCCGACGGCCGGAGCTTAACGCGGCTCCGGATCGTCGTGGGCTACAACCAATCGAAAGGAAAGAAACACGATGATCGACCGGCGAAGCCTCATAAAGCATTCCGCGACCGCCTTTGCGGCGCTCGGTTCGGGATTGACGTCCCCCTCCCTGCGCGCATTTGCAGCCACGGCAGTGCTACCATTCGAAAACGGGGAACGGCCGCTCGTCAAATATCCGCAAAAGCGTCCGATGATCGGCCTGACGAGCAGACCGCCCCAGCTGGAAACGCCATTCTCCGTCTTCAATGCGAATGTCATCACGCCGAACGACGCCTTTTTCGTCCGCTACCACCTGGCGGACATCCCGCTCACCATCGACCCCGACGCGTTCTCGGTCGAGATCAAGGGCAAGGTCGACAAGGCCACGAAACTATCGCTGGCCGACATCAAGAAGATGCCGGCCATCGAGATGGTGGCGGTGAACCAGTGCTCGGGCAATAGCCGCGGATTCTCCAATCCCCGCGTCGCAGGCGGGCAGCTGGGGAACGGCGCCATGGGCAATGCGCGCTGGAGGGGAGCGCCGCTCAAAGCCGTTCTCGACAGGGCCGGCGTCCAACAAGGCGCGCGCCAGGTCACCTTCAAGGGCCTCGATGGGCCCGTGTCCGACAAGACTCCGGATTTCGTCAAGGCGCTCGACATCGACCATGCGCGCAACGGCGAGGTCATGCTCGCCTATTCGATGAACGGCGCTGATCTTCCTGTCCTCAACGGGTTTCCGCTGCGGCTCGTCGTCCCGGGCTATTACGGCACCTATTGGGTCAAGCACCTCAACGAAGTCACCGTCATCGACAATGTGTTCGACGGATTTTGGATGAAGACCGCGTATCGCATCCCCGACAACGACTGCAATTGCGTGGAGCCCGGAACAGCCCCAAAGGCCACCATTCCGATCAACCGCTTCAAGGTACGGTCGTTCGTCACCAGCGTCGCGGACGGCGCGAAGCTGAAGGCCGGCGCGCCGATCACGCTCAAGGGCATTGCATTCGACGGCGGCAAGGGCATCAAGAACGTCGCCGTCTCCACCGACGGCGGGAAAACCTGGGCGCAGGCCCGCCTCGGCAAGGATCTGGGGAAATACTCCTTCCGCGAATGGCAGATGCCGGTCAGGCTGGCGGCCGGCGCGCACGAGCTGAAGGTGCGCGCGACCAGCAACGGCGGCGAGACGCAGCCGATGGACCCGCTCTGGAACGGAGCGGGCTACCTGCGCAACGTTGTCGAAACCGTCCGCGTTACGGCGGCTTGAGGAGACCGGTCATGAAACTGTCGATACTCGCTGCACTGACGCTGACTGGCCTTGCGGGGCCGATAATCGGCATCTGCGGTTCGGGTCCGTCTGAAGCGGACGCCAGGCAGGTCTCGTACAAACTTCCGAACGAGACGGCGACATTCAAACCGGGCCCCAATCTGGAGGTCGTGCAGAACAACTGCACGGCGTGCCATTCGGCCGACTATGTCCAGACTCAGCCCCGGGGCCCGAAATTCAAGGAAGACTTCTGGCGGGCCGAGGTGACCAAGATGATCAAGGTTTACGGTGCACCAATCGATCAGGCGGACGTCGGCAAGATCGTGGATTATTTGACGCAGACGTATTGATGCCCGGGAGAACTTTGGGAACTGAAATGGACCGAAGGCGTACTTGCGGTCCATCATGACCGTGACAGCACGGGCAGCCTCGCGCGCCGGTAATATCTCGTAAAGCAGAATAATGTCCTAGCTTAATATCCTCGGCGGTGCGGCCGCCGGGTGTGTTGCCGATGACGAGACCGACCCGAACAACGTGGCTGACCAGAACACCGTCAGCGGGCCGGTCAGAACGAGCAACCCCATGCCCTCAAGGGCCACGAAAAGCGCGCAGCGGGCGAGGGGGTCTGCGGCGGGACTGGCAGTATTTCAGGGGTACATGTCATTGCTGACAAAAAAGCTCCCGCCTAGGGTCACCTTGTCAACAACGAGGACCCGGCGGCAGTCGCAGTCCTCGCCGTTCCCCGACCCCGGCGTCATGAGCGCCGGTCATCTTCATTGAACGCCACCGCCTGGACGCAAGCACTTAAGAGGAGCCAGATATGTCTGACAACTTCACGAGCCATTTCTCGGCCGACGATGCGGCGCTGGTGCTGATCGATTTTCAGCCGCAGATGTTCATGGGTGTCGAGAGCCACGACCGCAACGCGATCAAGAACAACCTTCAGATCATCGCCAAGAGCGCGAAGCTTTTTAATGTACCGACGGTTCTGTCGACGGTCACGGCGGAGACTTTCGCGGGTCCGTTCGTTCCGGAGGTCACCGAAGGGGTTTTTCCGGGTCACGAGGTCGTCGATCGCACGTCCATCAACGCCTGGCTCACTCCCAGTTTTGTGAAGGCCGTCGAAGCAACGGGTCGCAAGCGCCTCGTCATCGCCGGCCTCTGGACGGGCGCCTGTGCCGCGTTCAACGTGATCGAGGGCCTCCGGCGCGGCTATGAGGTGTTCTTTGTCGCGGACGCCTGCGGCGATACCAGCATTCAGGTCCATGAGCGTGCCGTCGACCGCATGATCCAGGCCGGCGCCGTGCCAACCACCGCACAGCATTTCGTCTACGAACTGCAGCAGGATTGGAGCCGTCAGGAAACGTATCAGGGCGTGATCGACATCATGAAGGCGCACACAGCGTTCGGCACCCAGATCTTCTTCTCCAGGTGGGCGCTGGGTGGGCACGACAGCGTCTGAGCCGTGGGAGCGCCGGTCCGTCTATTGGAGGAGTTATGATGCTCTACCGTCAGTTCGCCACTCAGGAGGAAATCGACAGGGAATACGACGTTGAGAAGTCGGCGCCCGACTTTCAACGGTACGTCGAGTTCAACATCAATGAAAGCAAGAAGGCACGCGACGAACTTGAGTGCCTTCTCGACGTGCCATTCGGACCGACGGTCGAAGAGACACTCGACATCTTTCCGGCTCAAGATCCCGACGCGCCTATTCTCGTTTTTGTCCACGGCGGGTACTGGCGTTCGAACAGCAGTAAGGAATTCAGCTGGGTTGCGCGGGGACCGGTCGCGCTCGGCTTCACGGTGGTGATAATTAACTTCGCACTTTGTCCGAAGGTCACGCTGCCCGAAATCACGCGTCAGAGCCGGGCGGCGATCGCCTGGGTTCGGCGTTCGAGCAAAACGTTCAGCGGCAGTCGGCGCAGGATATATGTGGCCGGACATTCCGCCGGCGGCCATCAGGTTGCGATGCTGCTGCACACCCGATGGATGGAGGATTATGGGTTGCCAGGCGACGTGATCCGAGGATGTTTTGCAATCAGTGGGCTGTTTGATTTGCGGCCGCTTCGATTTTCCTGGCTGCAGCCCATGCTGCAGCTCACCGAAGACATCGTTCAAACTCAGAGCCCACTTCTTCGCCTGCCGGATCGCGCGCCACCGTTGTTTGTAAGTGTGGGTGGCGCGGAGAGTTCCGAGCTTCGACGACAGTCGGCAGACTATCTGCACGCCTGGAAGGCCGCGGGACTCGGGGGCTGGTCATTTGAACAGCCTGAAGCGAATCACTTTATGGCGATCGCGGGCTTTATTGATAAAGAGAGCAAACTCTGCGCGAGCCTTAAGCGATTGGTGGAAACGTGCGAAGCTGGGTAAAATGCGCAGGACTTGCACGTCGGTTCGAATCCAAAAAATGAGAACCGCAACCAAGCCAAATTCTACCTGATCCTGATTGTAATTTTATCTGAAACGAGCGGCGGGACGAACGGATAATGCCTGGCATCGCCCAACACCAGCTGGAGAGTGTGCTTGCCGGGCGGCAGCTCGATACGTGCCTCGGTTTGGCCCGCTCCGAAATGAAGATGGGACTTGTCTTGTGCGATCGGCTCGTTGGCATCGAGTGGTTCATTCACATCAATTAACAAATGATGATGGCCGCTGTTCTGAAAATCGTCGCCCGCGTGGGTGACACCCATGTTCCGCAGGCCGAAACGACACCAGAACCCGCCTTTAATCGTTTCGCCGTCCTGCGGCCAAATGAAATAGAGAACCGCATCCTTTGCTGCGGCTTTTCCTTGAGCTTGCGCTACGCACGGCATCGACGCCAGCGCGGCAGATAGCACGATAGACCGGACCATCTTCATGGGACGCGGTCCTCTAAAAGCTGTTAAGGAGACAGAGCGACCCGCATTCCGTGTGTCTGATATCGAACATTGGTGTCGTAACTATCGCGGTTCGCCGGCCGCGCATAGCGCGCGTCGTTCTTCCAGGACCCGGACCGGATGACATGCGACACGCAGTCGCCCTCGACCCACGCTGAACCGTCCGACGGGGCGCCCTGATAATTCTTGTGCCAACAATCCTCTACCCACTGATCGACGCCGCCACCCATATCATACAGCCCAAACGGATTTGGCCTAAAACTCCCGACCTTGATTGGTTGCTCGGCGGTTGCGATGTCGGTGCAGTTCTTGCAGTTGGCCATGCCGGATAGAAACTGGTCGCCCCACCAGTACCTTGTTTGCGTGCCGCCACGGGCGGCATATTCCCATTCGGCTTCGCTTGGGAGCCGATATGCCCTTCGCGTTGCGCCCGCGAGCCAGGCAACAAATTGCTTGGCATCGCTCCAGCTTACGTTCGTGATGGGCGAGTCATCCTTGCCGGACGCCACGAACGCGCATGCCTTCGCTGCAGCGCATTGGTTCCATTCGCGAACCGTGACCGGATACTGACTGATCGCAAACGGCTTGATCGTGACCTGATGGGGTGGCTTCTCCGTGACATCCTCATTGCTGCCCATTGTGAAGCTACCGCCGCGAAGCAGGTACATTTCGGGCTCTCGGACCTGTGTTGCAGGCGTGGCTGAAGGCGCGAGCTGAGGTTGCGACGCTCCTTGTTTCACAGCCGGAGCCACCGAAGGAGCAGGCTGAGTTTGGGGCGCTGCCTGTTTCATGGTGGACGGCGGTGCCGAGAGCACCTTCGGTATCCCTGGCGAAGCGGGGGCTGAAGCCTGATCTCCTGCCTTGCCATGCGGTCGCCAAAACTCATACCAAAGAACGCCGCTGGCGATGACCAGCAAAAGCAGGCTCAGCAAAAAAATCAGAATGTTCTCGCGTCGTTTTCGCATCCTGTTGAAGGCAGCCGGATCCGGAAGCACACGGTAGACTCTTACCGGATCTGTGATGTTCTTTACTTTGCGATCTCCGAGCGACTCATATCCGCAAACCAGTTTGTGCTTTACCTGCTCGTAGATGCCGCCTGAGATGTAAACCTGGCCAGGATCGGCAATACCCTCAAGGCGCGTTGCAATATTGACCCCATCGCCGAAAACGTCGTCTGGTTCGATGATGACGTCGCCAAGATTGACGCCAATTCGATATTCAATCCAATGATGCTTCGGCATCGATGCGTTGCGTCCAACCATGTTTTGCTGGATGACGATACCGCACCGCACAGCTTCGACAGGACTGTCGAAAATCGCAATAAATCCGTCACCAGTGGTTTTGACGAGCCTTCCGTGATGCCCCACAATGCTGGGCTCGATGAGGTCACGCTCGATCCGCTTCACGCGAAGATGCGTTCCTTCTTCATCGATCTGCATGAGACGGCTGTAGCCCGCGATATCGCCGGCGACAATCGCAGCAAGACGGCGCGGCGTTGACTCTCGCGGGGAATCGCCACTTTTGCTCGATTTCAATTTGCGAATTTCACCCATGACCTGGGTCTCCATACACCGCAAACGGCAGTGCTAGGGGCGGACAACTACTTTCCGCAGAAACTTGAATTCGCCAATACCAGATTATCACACTGCCGGGTTGGGACAAGCCAATTGAAGCCTTCCCCAAACGGGTCTGCACCTGATAGCTCGAACCGCGATTTTCAAATGTGAACCGCCTCACATCTCCGAATTCGACGTCTGCAGGATAGCTCGGCCCATATGAAAGAGGCCGCCAATCAAGGCGGCCAAATAGAAAGAGCCCCGACTTGGCCGGGCAGTGGTCGGGGCTCTCTTAGTGGTCGGGGCTCTCTTGGGGAGTAGACCGGCCACGCCAAGTGCCACTGTCGGAAGCCGCACTTTCTCGAAACAAGCGAGTACTTACCAACCGACCGCCTGACCATCCTTGCGCGGGTCGGAACCGGCTCTGTAGAAGCCGTGACCAGGTTGGGCGCCTGAGCTGGTAATCGCCGGCGTATTCGGCATCACAAGTATCGATTGGAACCCACCGACGGCAGCTCCGTCAATCGAGGCTACGTTGTGCCCCATGCCGGCGAGATCCTTGCCAACCAAAGCGTAAAGATTTGACTCAAGGTCCAGCCTGTTCGGCACCTGGGCGTGACGGAAACGAGCCATATCAGCCGCAGCCTGCATGTTGGCGCCGAGATCGAATATGTTTACCAGTGCCTGTGCATGGCCTTGAGCTTGCATATCGCCGCCCATCAGCGTGATCGTCATAAGGGGCTTTGTATCCTTCATCACGAATCCAGCCGACAACGTATTGAACGGCCGCTTATGGGGCTCGATTACGTTCGGGCTCTTTGGATCAAGTGAAAATAGTGCCCCGCGATTGTGCAGAATAAATCCATAGCCCGGCACCGTGATGCCCGAGCCCCATCCTGCGAAATTGCTGTTGACCCAGGAAACCATGTTTCCTTCGTCATCGGCCGCTGACAGCACGATCGTGTCGCCGCTTGAATCGGCGGTGGACGTCGGTCCAGTCGCCGAGGCACGTTCCGGGTCGACCTTGCCGCACAGCGATTCGGCGTGGGCCTTCGACAGCAGCATGTCGATTGGCACTTTTACAAAGTGAGGGTCGGCGTTGTAGCGAAACAGGTCTGCATAAGCGAGCTTTTTTGCTTCAACCAGCAAGTGCCAGTATTTCGGGCCGCGCGGCCCGAGGCTCGCCAGCGTCATGCCATTCGTCCATTTCGGCACACAGGCTTCGAGGATATTGAGCATGAGATTGGCGCCCCATGCCTGCGAGGGCGGGGGTAATTCGTTGAGCGTATATCCGTGATAATCGCTTACCGCCGCTTCAACCCATTCGCCCTTGTAATTGGCGAGGTCATCGAGCGTCATGCTGCCGCCGAGCGCCCTGGATTTAGCCACGATCGCCTGGGCGACCTTACCTTTGTAAAAACCGTCGCGGCCGTGCTGCTGCAACAGGCGAAAAGTCTTCGCGAGGTCCGGATTGCGAAATATCTGGCCGGCGACGGGTTGTCTTCCGTCGATGTACCAGGTTGCCACTGAATCCGGATCAAGTGAATTGCAGCAGGCCCTGAGCGGCAGCGCATTGGGCAGATGCCAGTCGTTGGCGATCCGCTGCGAAATCGGAAACCCGTTTTCAGCATAGTTGATTGCCGGCTGCAGAACTTCCTTGAAACTCAACTTGCCGAAACGTTTAAGAACCTCCTCCCATCCCCAGGCAGCGCCCGGCACGGTCACGGGTAGAATGCCGAAGACCGGCATTCCCGACCCTGGTCCCCAATTGGCTGGATCAGCGTGGTAGCCAAGCGAGCTCAGCTGCTCGACCGTCGCGCCTGACGGCGCCATGCCACTTGCATTCAAGACGTGAAGTTTCTTTTCCTTCGCAACGTAAATAATTGCAAAGAGATCACCGGCCACACCGACATTCATTGGCTCGACCAGATTGAGCACGGCCGCAGTTGCGACCGCCGCGTCGATGGCATTGCCGCCACGCAACATGATTTGTAATCCCGCCTGTGCAGCGAGCGGCTGGCTGGTGGTTACCATGGCGTGTGGCGCCATCACCTCGGCGCGACTTTGTGCGCGCCAACCATCTGCCCGATCGCCGCGCACGGCATCGCACGCTGGAGCCTTCACCTCTCCGACGCATGCCGACAATGGCGGGGTTGCCTGCGCCATTGTCGAAGACGTGAAACACGGAAGCACCAGGATGGCGGCTATGAATGCCGAGATCTTCATTATCGTCCCCATTTTGCCCTATCCAAAGAAGCGAAGAACACGGATGCCGAAGGCCTACGCCCAAAAATCAAAATCGACCTCCGATTGAAATCGCGCCCAACGACGGCGCCAGGCTGCCAATCGTTGTAAGCGGCGGCGGACGCTACACTGGTTTTGGTATGATGTCTTTAGGGTCGAATGCCGCTCATGGGTCAATGGCGTCGGCGGCATGTCTCGAACGCGCCATCCCGGACAAGGGTTGGCGTGATACCTGGAACGATCGTATCGACGCTAGCCGTTTGCCCCGCTGCTCGACGGATTCAGGATTTCCTGGACGAAGCTGACGAAGGTGCGCGCTTTGGTGGTTGCCGTCCGACCAGCCGGGAACACCGCCCAGAGATCGATGCGCGGCAATTCCCAATTTTTAAGAACCACCTTGACAGTGCCATCCACGATCTCGGGTGCAAACATCCATTCAGAAGCGATCGCAATGCCGGCGCCGGCGAATACAGCCGCGCGCACGCCCTCGGCAGCGCTGACACGCAAGCGCCCCTCCAGCGTGATCGAAATTTCAACTCCGTCGCGCCGGAAGATCCAAACCGCGCCGCCGCCTTTCTGAGCGTAGATCACTGCCTGGTGCGCGCTCAGTTCCTCGGGCGCCGTGGGTTCGCCGGCGCGGGCAAAATAGGCCGGCGTTCCGACAACCACGTGCCGGGCACTCGCGATGCGCCGGGCTATCAAGCTGGAATCGACAAGCCGTCCCATGCGTAGGCCAACGTCGATCCCTTCTTGCACCAGGTCGACGTTGCGATCGTCGAGCACAAAGTCAATCTCGAGACCCGGATGGCGCGCAAGGAACTCCGGCAGGCGCGGCATCAACTGGGTGCGTGCGAAGGTTACTGCCGCGGAGACGCGGAGCTTGCCGGTGAGGCTGCGGCCCGCACCACGCGCCGCCAATTCCGCCTCGTCGGCCTCTTCGATCGATCGTCGTGCCCGCTCATAGTAGTTGAGGCCGGCTTCGGTGGCTGTCAGCCCTCGTGTGGTACGCACCAGCAGCTTGACGCCGAGCCGCTCCTCCAGTTGTGCCACCAACTTCGACACCGCCGGCTGCCCCACCTGGAGGCGACGCGCCGCCGCGGAAAATGACCCGGTATCAACCACGAGCACGAATGCCTCCATCGCCGCCAGCCGATCCATGCTCGTGCTCCGCAGGAATAAATCACTCGGCGTGGAATGGGTGCCACGCCAATATACGGCGTGGCCACTGTCTCTCCGAACAGGGGCGAAGCCCCGAGACGGGGGCAACTGGTGGCAGCGCCGCGGCGAACATCCGTAGCACGGTCCGCGCGGACGAGGAACTTTTGGCAGGTACAGATTTGTTCCCGTGCCATGCCTGTTTCGCTGCTAACGGGAATCGCGGCGCCGGCCACAAGCGAAAATCAAGGGAGCTCATGCATCATCCGGCTTATTCCGAGCAGGAATAATCGATAGTCCGCCGCGGGCGCTGCGCCGTCGTTGGGCGCGTTGTAAACTTCTGTCGAAAGCCAATCGCAGGCTGGATCGCACAATGACAAGTTCACGGCGCATACGGTCGAGGACCACAACCTCGAAAGAAATCTGAGCATGAGATCGCCAGCCTAGCGAGCAGGCCTGGCGGCGCATCGGCAAATTTGAAACAGGATGGAGTTTCACCATGTCCCGCTTTGAGGCCTATCGCGACAGCTTCCCTAATGCTCGCCTGAACCGTTCGAAAACAGGCGTGCTGGAAGTGGCGCTGCACACTGACGGCGGCACCCTTGTCTTTGATGGGCACGCCCATGAACAGTTCGTCGATCTCTTTCACGCCATCGGTTCCGACCCCGACAATCGCGTGGTGATTCTGACCGGCACCGGCCAGGCCTTCATGGAGTCCATCAGTCCTGAAGGCTTCGATTTCTTTACCCCGCAAGGCTACGACAAGATCTATCGCGAGGGCAAAAAAGTCCTCATGAACATCCTCGACATCGAAGTGCCGCTCATTGCTGCGGTGAACGGCCCGGTGCGGCTGCACTCCGAATATGTTCTGCTCGCCGATATTGTCCTGGCCACGCCATCGACGGTGTTCCAGGACAAGCCACACTTTGAATTTGGCATCGTGCCCGGTGATGGCGTCCATCTGCTGTGGCAGGAAGTGATCGGCACGGTACGGGGCCGTTACTTCATCCTCACCCGCCAGGAGCTCGATGCCGAGACGGCCAGGGAATGGGGCGCCGTCAACGAAATCGTGCCTGCCGACAAGCTGCTTGCCCGTGCCCGCGAGATTGCCGAAGGGATCGCCAGGCTGCCGCCGCTCACCACAAGGTACACGCGCATCGCGCTGACCCAGAAACTGCGACGCATCATCGACGAGGGCGTCGGATACGGGCTCGCATTGGAGGGCATCAGCGCTGCGGATGTAGCGAGGGCGAAATGAGCAAGACGCCGAAGCCGGGATTCGATAACGCCGCCAACGATCCTGGCGAGCCGTGCACCGAAGGCGTGCCCGTGAGTCTGACAGTCAACGGTCAAGCTCACACGATCACCATTGAACCACGGATGACATTGCTTGATGCGTTGCGCGAAGACCTGCTGCTGACCG
>Ga0210405_10000285_pt1 | contig 70893 bp, 55 predicted proteins | sample IncBWH11MmetaG_FD_155492 | JGI IMG/M metagenome (GOLD analysis project Ga0210405, IMG submission 155492) | Forest soil microbial communities from Barre Woods Harvard Forest LTER site, Petersham, Massachusetts, United States - Inc-BW-H-11-M | ecosystem: Environmental > Terrestrial > Soil >... | reverse complement strand
GAAAGATTCGGCGAATTCGTCTACGCGCGCGATCCGGCTGACACGCAAGAATTCTTCTTCATTCGCGCCAGGACGTGAAAATACAACGTTCTCGCGAATCGTGCCGTCAAACAGAAACGATTCCTGTAATACGACTCCAAGACGCGTGCGAAAGGAATCGAGGCGAACCGCGCTCAAGTCCGTGCCGTCCACCGAGATTCTGCCCCTGGTGGGAATGTAGAAAGCGGAGATCAATCCGATGGTGGTGGATTTGCCCGAGCCAGATGAGCCTACAAGTGCGGTTACGCTACCGGGCTCGGCGCGGAAGGAAATGTTCCGCAGCACTTCGTGAGTTCCATCGTAACTGAAAGTTACATCGTCAAACTCTACGCTGCCTCGAATGTCGCCCAGCGCGACGGTGCGCCTGGGATCCTGATCCTCGGGGCGCTCGCGCATGATTTCCTGCGTCCGCTCGAGTCCGACCAACGCTTCGGTAAGCTGGGTTCCGATGGAAACGATCTGCATGATCGGCGCAACCAGAAAACCAAGCAACAACGTGTAGGAAAAGAAACCGCCGACCGTCAGCGTGCCGGAGGCAATCTGATGCGTGCCTACATACATGGTAACCGCGCCGACACATCCGAGCAGCACGCTTGCGGAGAGACCCATGACGGACGTAGCGGTCAGAGTGCGCATTACGTTATCCAGCAAGCGGCGCACGCCGGTGGCGAAGATTTTCTCCTCGCGTTCTTCGGCGTGGTACCCCTTGATCACGCGCACGCCGCCCAGTGATTCCGTGAGCCTTCCAGTGACCTCGGCATTAATCTTGCCACGCTCGCGAAAAATCGGCCTGATGGTTGCGAAGGCCTTGTTGAGGGCCACTGCAAAACACAGAAGCGAGCCGACCGCGATGAGCGTCATCTGCGGGCTGGTGCGGAACAACAAAACCAGCGCAATCCCAGAGGTGACCAGTCCTCCGGCAAAGTCCACCAGGCCGGTGCCGAGCAGATTCCGCACACCCTCCACGTCGCTCATGATGCGTGATACGAGATTGCCGGTCTTGTTACCGTCGTAAAACGCAACCGGCAGGCGGGAGATATGGACCTGCACCTGTTCGCGCAACTCCGCGATCAAACGTTGCGCAGCCTTCGACAACAACTGCGTCAGCGAAAAAGAAGTGACGCCCTGCACCAGAGTGGCGGCCAACACGAACAGTACCAGAGACTTCAGTTGCTCGATGTGATGCTTGTTGATGACGTTGTCGATCAGGAACTTGGTGGAATACGGCAACACCAGTGCCGCAACGCGGTTGATCACCATCAAGACGAAGCCGAGCGCGAGCAGCCAGCGTCGCGGACGCATCAGCTTCCAGACTTCCGGCAGAACTGCCTTTAGTCTTTGGACTTTCGGGGGTTTCGGCTGTTTTGGGTCAGAACTCAATCTGTAATTGGACTCCGCTGGAGCTGGATTCGCTTCATTATTACTGCATTGTGACATGCCGGGGGCAGCCGTTGTATCCTCGGGGCGTGGCACGTTCGCCTTCGCCGGAGCGCTCTCCAACCCTGGGCTTGTTGCTCGGCCTGATCATTACGCTCGCGGCCGTTGTCGCCTACTCGGCTTATATCACCTGGCAAGTGGCCGGTCTGCGCAAGCTTCAATCCGATTTAATCGACCGCAATCGCAAGGATTCACTGCAGTTGCTGCGCATCCAGAACAATCTGAATCTGCTCGCAGTCGCAATGCGTGACATGATCGACAACGACGAGCCGTATGCCCTGACCGCCTGGGCAACGCAATTCCAGCGCATCCGCACCGACCTTGACGATGCCATGCGATTGGAAGCACGATTGGCCCCGACGACGCGCACGATCGAGCAGAGCGCCTCGTTGAGCGGTTCGCTGGCACAGTTTTGGGACGCGGTCGATCGCGTGTTTGAACTGGCGGGCGCGGGTAACGAAAGAGATGCGCGAGTGCAGATCCAGCTTTCTTTGCAGGCGCGGCAGGCGGCCTTGAGCACTGCGGTGGCACGGCTGCTGGTGCAAAACAGCGAGAATGAAGAGCAGGCGGCGCAGCGAATTGTGCAGATCTATGACCGGGTGCAGCGGGAAGTCTATGTATTCCTGGCTGCAACGCTGGCCGCGATTCTGCTGACTGGATTTTCCATGATCCGGTGGAACCGGCGGCTGTTTGCGCGCATGGCGGAGCTTTCGGAACGCCGCAGTGAACTGGCGCAGAAACTGATTGCAACGCAGGAATCAACGTTACGTTACATTTCACGCGAGCTGCACGACGAGTTTGGCCAAATATTGACTGCCATGGGGTCAATGCTGGGCCGCGCCGGAACTCACGCTCCGGAAGGTTCATCCCTGCGCGGTGACTTGCACGAAGTCCGCCAGATCGCACAAGACACCCTGGACCGGGTCAGGAGCCTGTCGCAGGCGTTGCATCCCGTGATGCTCGATGAGGCCGGGTTAGAGACTACACTCGATTGGTACATTCCGACCGTGGAAAGACAGACCGGCATTGCCATATCCTATGAGAAGCAGGGCGCGCCCTTTGCAGTGGATGGCAGTGCGGCTGTCCAGATCTATCGCGTGTTGCAGGAAGCGTTGAACAACGTAGCGCGGCATTCCGGCGCGAAACAGGTTTGGGTGCGGCTGCATTTCTTGCCTGCGACGCTTGAGCTCGAGGTGGAAGATCACGGCACCGGTTTCAGCGGGCGGCCTGCGAAGCAAGGTATCGGACTGGTGGCGATGCGCGAGCGTTCGGAACTGATGGGAGGGCGAATTGTATTTTCCGTCCCCGCTGCGGGTGGAACATCCTTGCACCTGATTGTGCCGCGCGAGAAGGTTGAATTGCTCGACAAAGATCAAATAAGTAACAAGTAAAGAAGAACGATGAAAAGAGAAGCATGACAAAGAAGATTACAGTATTGCTGGTCGACGACCACAGCCTGGTACGGCGAGGTTTTCGGCGCATGTTGGAAGATGAACCCGATATGGCCGTCGTGGGAGAAGCTGGCGACGGCGATGAGGCCGTAAAGCTTGTACGCGAGTTGAAGCCGCAGGTTGTTATCATGGACTGCGCATTGCCCAAGATGAATGGCCTCGACGCAACGCGACTGATCCTTGAAGACCTACCAGAGACTGCGGTGCTCATGCTCAGCATGCACTCTGAGAACACCTGGGTGCGCCAGGCAATCGCGGCCGGGGCCAAGGGATACATTCTTAAGAATGCGATGAACCTGGAACTGGGGCCCGCCGTGCGGCGAGTGGCTGGAGGGGAAACCATGTTTGATCCTCAGGTCGAGCAACCCGCGGCGCTCAAAGGCGAACGTAGCAGCGGGTTGACTCCGCGCGAGCTCGAAGTTTTGCAGATGATCGTCGATGGCAAATCGAACAAGGAAATCGCCACCGTGCTGGATCTCAGCGCCAACACGGTTGCGGTTCATCGCGCCAACATTATGAACGCACTCGGCATCCACAAGACTGCCGAGCTTGTGGTCTATGCGATTCGCGCCGGGCTGGTGAACGTTCCGTGAATCGCAGATCCTTCTTGTGGGGCGCCGCGGGTCTGGCATCGGTGTCACAGTTGCCTTGGCTGCGGGCTCTGGGCACGGCATCCGGGGCAGATGTATCGCCCGGCTTCCATTTTGTCGATGTAACCTCGAGCGCTGGCATCCAATTTCAACACAACAGCGGCGCCTTTGGCGGAAAGTTCCTGCCTGAGACTTTGGGTTCGGGCTGCGCTTTTCTCGACTACGATCGCGACGGATGGCAGGACATTCTTTTGATCAATGGGATGGATTGGCCCGGCCACAAGCAGCGCCGCTCCACGCTCCGGCTTTATCACAACAACAGGAACGGCACTTTCACAGATGCAACTTCCCGCGCTGGACTGGATGTAGAAATGTATGGCATGGGCGTGGCCGTTGGAGATTATGACAACGACGGATTTCCCGACATCCTAATCACTTGCGTCGGCCAGAACCGGTTATTCCACAATACCGGCAAAGGAACATTTGTCGATGTGACAAGCGCCAGCGGATTGGGGAAGCGCCTGGGGTTCAGTACCTCCGCGGTGTGGTTCGATTACGATCGCGACGGACTGCTTGATCTTTTTGTTTGCAACTACGTGAAGTGGTCGCATGAGCACGACGTGTTCTGCAGTCTGGACGGCAAGCACAAATCCTATTGCACGCCGGAAGCGTATCGCGGAGAAACCTGCTGGTTATTTCACAATCGGGGCAAGGGTGCTTTCGAGGACGTTACGGCCTCCAGCGGAATCTTTGACAGCAGTTCAAAGTCCCTGGGTGTCGCAATACTGGACGAAGACCAGAGCGGCTGGCCCGATCTGCTGGTGGCGAATGACACTCAGCCTAACAAGCTCTACCGAAACCAGCGCAACGGCGCCTTCAAAGACGTCGCTGTTGAGGCTGGACTTGCCTTCAGCAGCGAGGGCAAGGCGCGAGCCGGTATGGGCGTGGACGCGGCTGACTTCATGAACTCCGGCCATTCCGGCGTGGCCATCACGAACTTCGATAACGAAATGACAGGCCTGTACGAGTTTGGAGGCAAGACATACGAGGACATAGCAGCGCGGACAGGGGTAGGCCTGGCCTCGAAAAACAGTCTTGGTTTCGGATGTGCTTTTCTCGATGCCAATCTCGACGGCTGGCTGGATCTTGTGGTCGCCAACGGCCACATCGACGAGACGGTGCGCAACATTCGCGGCAACGTGGGCTATGCTCAGCCGCCGCTTTTGTTTCTCAACAATGGCAAGGGAGGCTTTCGCGACGTTGCCGCGGAAGCCGGTGGCGGATTCGAGCAGCCGAAGGTCGGGCGGGGACTGGCGTATGCTGATTTCGATCGCGATGGTGACCTCGATCTGCTGCTGACCACCAACAACGGGCCCGCATATCTATACCGGAACGACCAGCTCGCAGGAAATCACAGCATTCGTTTTCGGCTGGTCGGTACCAAGTCGAACCGCGATGCCATCGGCGCCAGCGTCCGCATTTTCTCCGGCGGACTGAGCCAGTTGCGCATGGTGAAGAGCGGATCCAGTTATCTCTCACAATCTGAACTTCCTGTGACGTTTGGATTGGAGAAACGCGATCGTATCGAGCGCGCAGTCATTACCTGGCCCAGCGGAAGGACCGAAGAGTTCAAAAGCCTGGCCGCGGGACGATGCTACGAATGCGTTGAGGGCAAGGGAATCTCGCCGCAGGATGGATATTAACTCTGCCAGCGCCTTCTTCAGGCGGTCAATACACCCCACCCCAGAGTGAGCCCGTCGAGAGCGAGATGAAACGGCGAGAGAGTTCCTACGTGCAGGGCCAGCAATCGGCAAAAGACTTCGGGACGCTCGTGAAAAGCCTGCAGGGTACGTCGCTGAAAGCCGGGGCGGCCGTCGAGCGTGAGCATCAATCGCGCCATTAGCAAGGGGCGCCGGGAGAGGCGCCGATGCGCAGCATTGTAACCGACAAGGTTGCCTGACCTGAGACAGTCCGCCAATACCATCGCCTGGCTGAAAGACAGGCCCAGGCCTTCGCCGGTAATAGCATCAACGGTGCCAGAAGCATCGCCGATCAACGCCACATTTCCGCGCCAGACCCGGTTCAGTCTTCGATTGGCGGTCACCGAACCCCTTTCGGCGGAGGACCTCTCCGCCGCGCGAAGCCGGGCATTGAGTTCGGGAAATGCAAGTAGAGATTCTTCCAAGCGAAGTTCGGGATCGTGCGACGCGACCGCCACACAAACTTCCTCGCTGTTCACGGGATTGGTATAGCCCTGACTGTGCCTGCCCCAATATATTTCCATACGGTCGGTCCAGGGCCGAATACGATAGTGCCGGCGAAAAGCGTATCGGAGACCGGTTCTTGAGTGGGCGTTTAGATTCGCCCAGCGACGCACACGTGAGTTGACGCCATCCGCTCCTACGATCCACCGCGTGCGGATCGTGCGCTCTCCGACCCGAACTTCCTCGCGGGATATTCCCGTAACTACAGTCTGCCAAAGCAGCTCAACTCCCAGCGCGGCGGCACGTTCAATCATGATGCGATGCAAGGCGGTCCGGCGGACCGAGAGCCCACAGCTACCGTGGGGGAAAACAGCTTCCGTGGACAATCCAGAACTGAGAAAGCGCACACCTCGAAGAAGACAGGCGTCAGCGACGGGAACCGCAACTCCCAGCCGTGCCAGCGCCGCAATCGCGTCCGGCATCAGCGCTTCACCGCAGGCCTTGTCAATCGGGGGCTTAGCTCCGTCGGCGACTGCGACGCGGAACCCTCGCTGGCGGGCGGCGATTGCCGCTGCCAGCCCGGCCGGGCCGCCACCAATCACAAACACATCGGTTGAATGCAACTACGTGACCTCACCATTGCAGAAGCAAGAGCTCGGAACAAAACCCGGGTCCCATGGCGGCCAGCAGGCCCAGCGTGCCGGGCTCGGGACGCCGGTTCTTCATCACGTCCTCCAGCACGCACAGGACGGAAGCCGAAGACAGATTTCCCACCTTGCGCAGGCAATCCCACGAGGCATCGAGCTGGCCATTGTGCAATCCCAGCGCGTCGGCCGAAGCATCCAGCACCTTCGGCCCTCCGGTGTGGAGCACGAAGCTCTTAAGATCGCTTCGCTGGTGTCCGTTGTCAGCCAGAAATGCGTCCACATCCCGCCCCAGGTTTTCTCGAATCAGGGTAGGAACTTCAGTAGACAATATGATGCGAAAGCCCTTCTCGGAGATGTTCCAGCCCATCATCTCTTCGGTGCTGGGGTAAAACACCGAGCGCGTGGCGAGAATCTTAGGGCCAGCAATGTCGGCGCCGGAGGGCGCGAATTCTTCGCCGGTCACGATAACCGCCGCCGCTCCGTCAGCGAAAAGTCCTGACGAGATCAGGTTCGCGACTGAAAGATCTTCGCGCTGCAAGGTGAGAGAACAGAGTTCGACCGACACCAGCGCCGCAGCCTGATTTGGATACGCGCGCACGTAATCAGAGGCGCGCGCAATTCCGGCGGCACCAGCCACGCATCCCAAGCCAAAAATCGGAGTTCGGCGAATATTGACGGGGAGCTTCATGCGGTTGATGAGCAGAGCATCAATGGACGGGCTGGCGACTCCGGTGACGGTCGTGAACAGCAAACATCCCAGATCGCTCGGCTGCAGTCCAGCCTTGTGCAGCGCGAGGCAAAGAGCCTGCTCCCCCAACTCCTGCGCGACCCTGATCCAGATGTCATTGGCCTGGCCCCAGGTCTTGATGTCCATGTACTGCTCGGCGGGGATCGCGAGGTAGCGGCCATCCACAGTTACATTGCGGTGCAGCCGTGCCAACAACAGAGGGTTCTTAAGCTGGTCTCCCCAATAGTCCTGAAGGCGATCAAGGAGTTGTTTCTGAGAGTAGTAATGCTTTGGGAATGCGCTCGCCGCGCTTGCAATCCTCATGGATTCTGACTCCTGGGTCAGTTTTGGCGGTAAACAGCCTCGGAACCGACCGAAATCCGGGAACCCTTATCCCGGTTCGTTGCTAAGGCTCCCGTAATAGTACACAGAAGGGACAATCGCCAGTCTGACTATTGTCGCAGAGTTCGGAAATATTGTTTGTAATTGCCGTGTAAAAGCTGCCAAACACAAGGAACCCTTGTGTGAGGCTACCGTGGGCCCCACGCACCGGGGTGGCGCTGGGCCGCATCTGCGGGACTCGGAGGCCGCATAATCCGTTCCGTGTCGAACGAATAGTCCATGCCGGAAGCGTGCTCCTCCCACCGTCGGCCAGCAAGCAGTCATCGTTTTTCTTACTGCAATACGGCAATCGAACTGGGTGTGTTCCCGACGCCGTAGGTCGCGCGAGCGCTTAAACTGCCGTTGCTGATGCTAAACAACTGAATTCCCGCAGAGGCCCCCTGGTTTCCCACCAACAGATATTTCCCGCTCGGGTCCGTCGCCAGAAAACTTGGGCTCGACTCGGTGCTGAAAGCATTCGTGGTAGTGGAACTGGTAAGCGCGTTAGGCAGTCCTGTGGAACTGATCGAGTACGCCGCAACGTTATTGGAAACCTGGTTCGCCACGTAGAGGTACTTTCCCGAAGGATCGAAAATCATTGCGACCGGGTCCGTGTAGCCGTCGTTGATTGGGGATCCCTGAACCTGCTGCGCCAACAAACCCGACGAATCGATGGGGAAGACGGCGATGGAATTAGAAGTACTGCTGTTCGCCGCGTATAGGTAAGTGCCAGCACTGTTGATTGCGAGCCCGTACGGATTGATTCCGTCGGTGCTGGCGGTGCCAAGCAGTGTGAGTTGCCCCGCTGTCACACTGAAGGTCGCGATCAGTCCATTCGGTTGGCTCGCGAGGCTAACGTAGAGAAAGTTGCCAGATGGCGCGAGTTGCATGTTCAGAGGCAGCGCCCCAATCAAAAACGGAGAGCCTCCAACCTCGGTCAGAGCGCCGCTGCCACTATCGACCGAGAAAACCGAGATGTTGTCCGATCCGGTGTTCATCACATACAGAAAACTACCGGCAGGGTCCATGATCAGGAGTTTCGGCTGTGACGCGCTGGGTGCAACGGACGTCCGTGGGGTGACCTCGGTCAAAGTGCCGTCCCTGGCGATGGTGAACAGGGAAATATCGTTTTCGGCGGTTCCCCCTATTCCAGGATTCGCTACGTACAAGAATTTTCCGGAAGGATGGAGGACCAGGGAGATAGCTCCTTGGCCCACCGCGTACGGACTTCCCGAGATTTGCGTGAGTACGCCGGAGTTGGGATCTTCGCGGTAAACGACGATTTGACTGGCGGCCGGGATGGTCGCGTAGACGTAGTGGCTCGAAGTGCTGCCGCAGCCGATGAAACCAGCAATGCTTGTGAGAACAAAAAACAGGACCAGTGCTTTCTGAAGCATCCGTGACTCCTGAGAGAATTTGAAAGCTAGAAACGAAGAACAATAATACTGGCTGCCCGGGAAACCGGCATGGAAACAAAGCACCCTCTATCATACGGTCAACGCCGGGAAAAAGGGACGGTGCACCTGTCCTGCGATGCGATGCTCCTGAATCCAGGTTGTACCGCTGGAATGTTGCAGGAATGAATCAAGCCGCTTAGTGGGCCGGACTCGGAGCCGGACCAGCGTTAGAACCCTTGGCCACGGATGTGTCTGCACCACCCCGCAAGAACATCCGTAAGCGGTCGAGATACACATAGACGACGGGCGTGGTGAACAGGGTCAGGGCCTGGCTCACAATCAGTCCGCCAACAATCGTGATGCCGAGAGGACGGTGTAGCTCGGAACCAGTCCCGGTGCCCAGTGCCAGCGGCAGGCCTCCCAGCAGAGCTGCCATGGTTGTCATCATGATCGGACGGAAGCGCAGCAGGCAAGCGTCGTAGATGGCTTCCGCCGGCTTCTTCCCTTGCGTGCTCTCTACTTCCAGCGCCACATCGATCATCATAATGGCATTCTTCTTCACCAACCCGATCAACAGAATGATGCCGATCATTCCAATCACGTTGAGTTCGTTGTGGGTCAGCAGCAAGGCTAGCAGGGCGCCCACCCCGGCGGATGGAATCGTCGAGAGGATCGTGATCGGGTGGATGTAGCTCTCGTAAAGCATCCCCAGCACGATGTACACCGTAATCACGGCCGTGACAATCAGGACCAACTCGTTCGAAAGCGAATCCTGAAAGGCCGCTGCCGTGCCCTGGAAACTCGCCGAGATGGTCGCGGGAAAGCCGATACTGCGTTCGGCGTTTTCGATGGCCAGCGTCGCCTCTCCCAGAGAAACTCCTGGAGAGAGATTGAATGACACTGTGGCCGACGGCACCTGGCCTTGGTGATTCACTGCCAACGCCGTGTTGGAGGGAACGAAATGGGTGAATGCCGCCAACGGAATAGGACTGCCATTGGAGGCGCGCAGGTAAATATTCTGCAAAGCCTCGGTTGTCTGCTGGAACTGCGGCGCAACCTCCATTACGACGTGATACTGATTGAGCGGACGGTACATGGTTGAAACTTGGCGCTGGCCGAACGCGTCATAGAGAGCGTTGTCGAGATCCTGCGGACTAACGCCCAGGCGACTGGCGGTATCGCGATCGATAACCAGTCTGGCCTGAAGTCCCCGGTCTTGCTGGTCCGTATTTACATCCTGCAATTCCTTCAAGCTCCGCAGTTTTTGAAGCAACTGAGGCGACCAGGTGTTCAACTCATCCACGTTCTCCCCTTGCAGCGTGTATTGGTACTGGGCGTTTCCGCCGCGCCCGCCAATGGTCAGATCCTGAGCCGACTGCAGAAAGAGCGTGGCTCCTGGCACCACCGCCAGTTTGCCCCGCAAGCGGTTGATCACCGTGTCGGCAGTGACATTGGGACAAGATTGCCAAAACCGACGGTTGGGGCACGTCCCACGTTGTGTCAGCGGCTTTAGCATGATGAAGAACCGGCCCTGATTGGAAGCCGTGTTGCCCCCGGCAAATCCCACCACCGAACTCACGGCGGGATCTTTCGTCACAATGCCGACGAAACGTTCCATCTTGTCGCGCATGGATTGGAATGAGACATCCTGAGCCGCCTGTACGGACCCCATGATGCGCCCCGTATCCTGCTGGGGGAAGAAACCCTTGGGCACGATGTAGTAGAGGTACCCGCTCAGGACTGCCACCAGAATGGTCACGACGAGTGTGACCAACTCATATTCCAGAACCCACTCCAGCCCATGGCGGTAGATGGACAGCGTTTTGTCAAAAACCCATTCGCTGGCGCGGTAAATGCGGTTATGGCGTTCATCCTTCGCCGGCGGCCGCAAGAACTTGGCGCACATTGTGGGCGTGGTGGTCAGCGAGACCAGCAACGAAACCGAGATCGCGATGCTAAGCGTCACCGCAAACTCGCGGAACAGCCTCCCCACAATTCCGCCCATCAGCAACAAGGGGATGAATACCGCTACCAGCGACGTGCTCATAGACAGCACGGTGAATCCGATTTCCGCGGCTCCTTTGAACGCCGCCTGCACCGCATCCATGCCCTGTTCCACGTAACGCGTGATGTTTTCCAGCACGACAATCGCATCATCCACCACGAACCCGGTGGAAATCGCGAGCGCCATGAGCGACAGGTTGTCCAGGCTGAATCCCAGCAGGTACATGCCTCCGAAGGTGCCAACCAGCGAAAGCGGCACGGCAATGCTGGGAATGATTGTCGCCCTCACCGTTCGCAAAAACGCAAACACCACCATGATTACAAGAATGATCGAGAGGATCAGCGTGAATTCAATATCTTTCACCGAAGCACGGACCGTGACCGTGCGGTCCATGGCGATGGTCAGCGCAATCGCCGGAGAGATTGAGGACTGCAAATACGGCATCAGCGCGGTTACGCGGTCCACCGTCTGAATAATGTTGGCTCCGGGCTGGCGAAAAACAATAATAAGGACGCCCGGCTTGCCGTTGGCCAGGCCGATGTTGCGGGTATCGGAGACAGAATCCTGAACGTCGGCCACGTCTCCCAGCCTGACGGGTGCACCATTGTGGTATGCGATGATCAGGGGACGATACTGATCCGCTGTAAAGAGTTGATCGTTGTCGTTGAAGGACCAGGACGTCGTCTCGTTCGATACTTGTCCTTTGGCGCGGTTGGCATTGGCCGCATTCAGAGCCGTACGCACCGTGTCCAATCCGACGCCCAGTTTGTTCAGCAGCATCGGATTGACTTCCGCGCGCACCGCCGGTTGCGCCGCTCCGCCCACAAATACGGTGCCCACGCCCGCAACCTGGGCCAACTTCTGCGCCAGAATTGAATCTGCCGCGTCGTACATCTGGGGCACGGTTTCGGTGTCCGAGGTCAGCGCCAGAATCAGAATCGGTGCGTCGGCCGGATTCGACTTGCGATAGCTGGGATTGCTCGGAAGGTTGGCGGGAAGCTGGCTGCGTGCGGCATTGATCGCCGCCTGCACATCGCGGCCAGCGGCATTGATGTCGCGGTTCAAATCAAATTGCAGGACGATGCTGGTCGAGCCCAGTTGGCTGGTCGAGGTCATCTGGTTGACCGCCGCGATGCGTCCAAACTGCCGCTCCAACGGCGTCGCCACCGCGGATGCCATGGTTTGCGGATCCGCTCCCGGCAAGCCCGCGCCTACGCTGATCACAGGAAAATCAACCCGGGGCAGCGACGCCACCGGGAGAAAATTGAACGCAAGAATCCCGGAGAGCAGCAACGCCGCCGCCAGCAGCGAGGTGCCAATCGGACGCCGGATAAATGGAGCAGAAATACTCATGCTTTAAATGGCGAAGCCTAATCCGCCGAGGCATCTCCGGAAGTTGCCTGCTGCGGAATCGGATTGCCAATTCTGTACTTCTCAAATCTGTGCGCCAGCCGGTCAAACCACAGATAAACCACTGGAGTTGTGTAGAGCGTGAGCAACTGGCGGTGGATCAGTCCACCGACGATGGTGATGCCGAGCGGCCGCCGCAGCTCCGCTCCAGTCCCCGGCAACAGAGCGAGCGGCAAACCGCCGAGCAGCGCCGCCATCGTTGTCATCATGATCGGACGGAAGCGCAGCAGGCAGGCCTGAAATATTGCTTCCTCGGGCGGCTTGTGCTCATCCCGCTCTGCCTCGAGAGCGAAGTCGATCATCATGATGGCATTCTTCTTGACGATGCCGATCAGCAGAATGATGCCGATCAAGGCCACCACAGTAAGATCGTTCCCCGTGAGCATGAGGGCCAGAATCGCGCCGACACCCGCGGAAGGCAGCGTCGATAGAATCGTAACCGGGTGAATGTAGCTCTCGTACAGGACGCCGAGCACGATGTAGACCGTGATGATGGCTGCGAGAATCAGAAACGGCTCGCTGGCCAGCGAATTCTGGAAGGCCGCCGCCGTCCCCTGAAATGAGGCGTGAATGCTTGCCGGTAATTGGATATCCTTCTCCGCCTGCTGGATGGCTGTCGTCGCCTCGCCGAGCGAAGCTCCCGGGGCAAGGTTGAACGAGAGCGTCACCACCGGGAATTGTCCCTGATGGTTGACCGAGAGGGGAGTGTTCATCGATTGCGTGCGCGTGAATGCCGAAATCGGAACCGGAGCCCCGCTGGTCGCGGCCGTGGCTGCATTTGCACTGGGCGCTCCGGAATTTGGTGTTGTGCTGCTGGGGCGAATGTAAATGTCGGCCAGCGCCTCGGGGTTCTTGGCAAAGTTCGGCATCACTTCGAGAACAACGTGGTACTGGTTCAACTGTGTGAAGATAGTTGAGACCAGCCGCTGCCCAAAGGCGTCGTAGAGCGTATTGTCGATGGCCTGCGGAAGGATCCCCAGCCGCGAAGCGGTATCCCGGTCGATCGTGATGTTCGTCCTGAGCCCGCCGTTAAGTTGGTCGGTCGCTACATCGGTCAACTCCCGCGCGTTGCGAAGTTTGTCCACCAGCTTGGGAGTCCATTGCGCCAGTTCCTGGGCATCCGCGTCTTCAATGGAGTATTGGAATTGCGTGCGGCTTACGCGGTCTTCCACGGTCAGATCCTGCACCGGCTGCATGTAAAGCGTAATACCGTCCACTTTGGCCAATTGAGGCTGCAGCCGCCGGATGATGGCGGAAGCATCGTCGCTGCGCTCATTGCGTGGCTTCAGGTTGATCTGAATGCGGCCGCTGTTGGGAGTCGTGTTCGTCCCGTCCACCCCAATAAAAGAGGAGAGGCTGTCCACATCTTTGTCCTGGAGAATTACTTTTGCCAGTTCCTGCTGGTGTTGAGACATTGCGTCGAATGAAATGTTGTCCGGCGCTTCCGATATTCCCAGGATCACGCCCGTATCTTGCACTGGGAAAAATCCCTTGGGCACAACCACGTAAAGAACCAGCGTGAGAATCAGAGTTCCGAAAGTTACGAACAAGGTCGCGGTTTGGTGCTTCAGCACCCATTTCACGGTGCGGCCATAAAACGCAATGACGCGGTTGTAATAGTCTTCCGTGACCTCGTAGAAACGACCCTTCTCACCTTCCTTGCGATGCTTGAGCAGTTTGGCGCACATCATCGGGGTCAAGCTCAGGGAAACCGCCGCCGACACGAGAATAGTTACCGCCAGCGTCACCGCGAACTCGCGGAACAGCCGCCCGACAATGTCGCCCATGAATAACAGCGGAATCAGAACTGCGATCAGCGAAACGGTGAGCGAGACGATGGTGAATCCAATCTGTCCCGATCCCTTCAGCGCCGCATCCAGCGGCGAATCTCCAGCCTCGAGATAGCGGTCAATGTTTTCGATCATCACGATGGCGTCGTCCACCACGAACCCGGTCGAGATGGTCAACGCCATCAGCGTCAGATTGTTAAGGCTGTATCCCAGCAAGTACATCACGCCAAACGTTCCCATGATCGAAAGTGGGACCGCCACGCTGGGAATGAATGTGGCTCGCAAATTTCGCAGGAAGAAGAAAATAACGATGACCACCAGCACGATGGTCAACGCCAGTTCGAACTCAACGTCCTTCACCGAGGCACGGATGGTCGTGGTCCGGTCGGTGAGAATCTGCACCTTCACCGCTGCTGGCAGCGACGCCTGCAACTGCGGCAGCAGTTTCTTGATGCGGTCAACCACGCTGATGATGTTCGCTCCGGGCTGGCGTTGCACGTTCACAATCACCGCGGGCGTCAGATTCATCCATGCCGCAAGATGAGTGTTCTCCGTGCCATCGATCACGTTGGCCACGTCGCGCAGCCGTACCGGCGCGCCGTTGCGATAGGCGATGACAATTGGCTTGTATTGATCGCTGGAGAAAAGCTGATCGTTGGCGCCGATGGTGTAGGACTGGCGCGCCCCGTCGATCACGCCCTTCGCTTGATCGACGTTGGCCTGGGCCATCGCCGTTCGAATATCCTCCAGGCTCAACCCGTACGAAGCAAGTGCCGTCGGATTCACCTGAACCCGAACCGCGGGCTTCTGCCCGCCGCTGATCGAGACCAGCCCCACACCCGGCAATTGCGAGACTTTCTGAGCCAGCGCGGTGTCGGCGAGATCCTCCACCTTGGACAGCGGAAGCGAGTCCGAAGTCATGGCCAGCGTCAGAATCGGCGCATCCGCCGGGTTCACTTTGTTGTAAATCGGAGGATTCGGCAGATCCGTGGGCAAGTAGGTGGACCCCGAGTTGATCGCCGCCTGCACCTGCTGCTCTTCCACGTCAATGTTCTGGTCGAGCGCAAACTGCAGCGTGATCACCGAACTTCCAAGCGAACTCGTCGAGGTCATCTGGCTCAGTCCGGGCACCTGCCCGAACTGCCTCTCCAGAGGCGACGTCACCGACGACGCCATCACATCGGGATCTGCTCCCGGATAGAACGTCACCACTTGTATTGTCGGATAGTCGACTTCCGGCAGGGCCGAGACCGGCAGTTGCATAAACGCAACCCAGCCCACCAGAAGCACTCCCACCATCAGCAGCGTGGTCGCCACCGGCCGGAGAATGAATAAGCGTGAAGGACTCATGAACCCGGAGTTCCTGAGGCCGCGGTTCCTGACGATGTTCCACCGCTGCCATTTTGTCCGCTCGGCGTGCTGCCGGGGCTGCTGCTTCGTGGCTCTATCTTGCTGCCGGTTTGCAGTTTGTCCTGGCCGTCGGTTACCACCATGTCGCCCGGATTAAGGCCGCTGGTAATGGTCGTGATGTTGCCCTGGGTAAGCGATATTGCGATGGTGCGCGCTTCGACGGTCTTGTCTGGCTTCACCGCATAAACGTACGTGCCCTGCGGACCGCGAAGAATCGCAGCCGTCGGAAGCACCGTGCTGTTCTTGCGCGTCTCAAGAAGCAGATTCGCGTTCACGAACTGGTTGGGCCAGAGCTGGCTGTCGGCGTTGTCGAAGACAGCTTTCAGCTTGGCCGTGCCCGTGGCCGGATCGATCTCGTTATCGATCGTCTGCAGTTTGCCCGCCGCCAGCTTTGTCTGATCATCCCGGCTGTAAGCGTCCACCTGCAAGGCCGAATTCTTCATATGGTGGGAGACAGTCTGTAACTGATCCTCGGGCAGGGTAAAGATCACCGAAATTGGCTGCAACTGCGTGAGGATCAACATTGGATTCGCATCGGATGCGTGCACAATATTGCCTTTATCCACCTGCCGCAGGCCGATTCGCCCGGCGAACGGCGCCGTGATGTGGCAGTAAGCCACCTGCAGCCTGGCGTTATCGATCTGCGCCTGATCGGTGCGCACCGTCCCTTCGAGCTGATCCACCAAGGCCTTCTGCGTGTCCACTTGCTGCTGCGCAATGCTGCCGGAAGGAATTAGCGAGGTGTAACGTTGCAGGTTCAGTTGAGCATCGCGCAAAGTCGCGTCGTCTTTGAACTTCTGCGCCTGCACCTGGTCCAGTTGCGCCTGGTAGGGGCGCGGATCGATTACGATCAGCAACTCGCCCTGCTTCACATTCTGACCTTCTTTGAAATTCACCTGGACAATCTGCCCATCGACGCGGCTCTTGATATTCGCCGTATTGAACGCAGTCACCGTCCCCAGTCCGGTCAAATACACGGGAACATCCTGCTGTTGCACCTTGGCCACGGCAACCGAAACCGCACGCGGAGCCGCGGCTTGTGCCTTCTGTTGCTGCTTGGAGTCGGCACTGGTGCAGGCAGAGAAGCATGCGCAAACCACACCCAGCGTGACTGCGTACACGAACCGAAGCCGCAAGCGGATGGCGGACAAGGTTTTTTCTCGAAGAAAATTCGAAGCGATTGTTGTCAAGGTTTCATTCCATGCGACTCTTCATCGGATCAGCGTAAAACGTGCCCTTGGTTAGACGTATTCATGGTCGGCTCGGTTGCGACACCCCGCCCGGAAAGGACAGCAAAGATCGCCTTTACGCCATGATTCCCTGTTGGATGCCTCACGTAGGACCGGGAACGCCAGCGGTAATAATAGAACCGTACGGAACCAGCATCCACTGTGGCGCGGCGGAGGTCAAGGACAGGGCGAAGGTTTTACAAATCTTTACTCGTCTTCGCCTATGTTTACCGTGTTGTCGATTGCAGAGCCAGCGGCGCGGCATGCCGCGCTTCATAGGCAGCAATCTCAGTCTCGTGTTGCAGCGTGAGCCCGATATCATCCAGCCCATTCAGCAGACAGTGGCGCACAAATTCGTCGATCGGGAACCTGGCGCGAAAGCCCTGATCGTCATGCACCTCGCATTGCTCCAGATCAATGGTGAGCTGGTAATCGTTGACTTCCTGGGCTCGCCTCATCAGTTCAGCGGCCTCGTTGTCGCTCAAGCGCACTGTGAGGAATCCGTTCTTGGTGCTGTTATTCGCAAAGATATCGGCGAACGAAGATGAAATCACAGCGTGAAACCCGAAGTCCGCCAGCGCCCACACCGCATGCTCGCGCGAAGAGCCGCAGCCAAAATTTTTCCCCGCCACCAGAATGCTCGCGCCCTTGTAGCGCGGCTCGTCCAGTACAAAACCAGCGTTCTGCTGTCCGTTCGCGGAGAATCGCCAGTCGTAAAACACAAACTGGCCAAAACCTGTGCGCTCAATCCGCTTTAGAAACTGTTTGGGGATGATCTGATCGGTGTCGACGTTGATGCGGTCAAGCGGGGCCACGCGCCCGCGATGTGTGCGAAACGGTTTCATTGCGTTTTCCTCGTGATTCCAATCACTGGTATTTCCAATTCCGGATATCTGTGAAGTGACCTGCGATCGCCGCTGCCGCCGCCATCATTGGGCTGACCAAATGCGTCCGTCCACCCCGCCCCTGCCGTCCTTCAAAGTTCCGGTTGCTGGTCGAAGCACAACGCTCGCCAGGCTGCAAAATGTCGGGATTCATTCCCAGACACATCGAGCATCCCGACTCGCGCCACTCGAACCCCGCGTCCACAAAAATCCGGTCAAGCCCTTCCTGCTCTGCCGCCCGCTTCACCGTCTGCGATCCCGGTACGACCATGGCGCGTACCTTCGCGCTCACGTGATGTCCTCGCGCCACGCGCGCCGCCGCCCGCAAATCCTCTATGCGGGAGTTCGTGCACGAACCAATAAACACGCGGTCGATCCCGATATCTACAATTCTTTTCCCCGGCTCCAGCCCCATATACTGCAACGCCAGTTCCGTGGCGCGCCGTTCGGAGTCGTTCACACTGCCAACCTCCGGCACTCGCCCCGTCACCGGCGCAACCATGCCGGGATTCGTCCCCCAAGTCACAAACGGGCAGAGCTGCGCGGCATCAATCTCGACCACCTTGTCGAACGCTGCATCTTTATCAGTCGGCAAGTTGCGCCAGTATGCGACCGCCTTCTCCCATTCCCCATCGCGCGGAGCAAATCGCTTCCCCTTCACATATGCAAACGTGGTCTCATCGGGCGCGACCATTCCTGCCCGCGCCCCGGCCTCGATACTCATATTGCATAGCGTCATCCTGCCTTCCATCGAGAGCGCGCGCACCGCCTCGCCAGCGTATTCAATTACATGTCCGGACGCACCATCCGTCCCGATCCGCCCGATGATTCCGAGCGCCAGATCCTTCGCCGCGACGCCGTCCGCCAAGCGCCCGCGCACCTCGATCTTCATCGTCTTCGGCGTCTGCTGGGCCAGGCACTGCGTCGCCAGAACGTGCTCCACTTCCGACGTTCCAATGCCGAAAGCCAGCGATCCAAAAGCCCCGTGAGTGCTGGTGTGGCTGTCGCCGCAGACAATCGTCATTCCGGGCCGCGTTAGTCCGAGTTCGGGTCCAATCACATGCACGATCCCCTGGTCAGGAGAATCCATGTCGAATAGCTGCACGCCGAATTCTTTGCAGTTCGCTTGCAGCGCCGCAATCTGTTTCGCGGCGATTAGATCGGTGATGGGAGTTCCCCGCGGCTCGGTCGGAATGTTGTGGTCCACTGTGGCCACGGTGCGCGATGGCTGCCGGACTTTTCTCCCCGCAGCTCGCAGCCCGTCGAAGGCTTGTGGCGAGGTCACCTCATGCACCAGATGCAGATCGATATAAATGATCGGGGATCTGCTGCCCGGTTGCGCCACCAGGTGCGCATCCCAAATCTTCTCGAAGAGTGTTCGTTTTGACGACATAGCCTTAGAGGAAGCGCCGTCTTCGGTCAGGCGCGGAATCCTGCGAGTCCCTAGTTTTTCACAGCCCGCGGACTGGAGCAAGCTGGGCGGCCCCAGGAGAACTTGACAACTCCCCATTCCGCTGCCGCTCTCAGGTATCATGAAAGCCTCAGACATGATCAACGGCAAACGTATCGCGGTCGTAATGCCCGCCTACAACGCGGAGAAGACCCTTGAGGTCACGGTGGGAGAACTGCCGGATCTGGTGGACGTCAGCATTCTGGTGGACGACCACAGCTCCGACCGCACCGTCGATCTGGCGCACCGCATGGGATTGCATGTCTTTCAGCACGATCGCAACTATGGCTATGGCCGCAATCAGCAGACCTGCTATCGTGAAGCCCTCACCGCGGGAGCGGATGTGGTCATCATGCTTCACCCGGATTACCAGTACACTCCGCACCTGATCACGGCCATGGCCAGCATGGTGGCTTACGGCGTTTATGACGTTGTGCTGGGATCGCGCATTATCGGAGGAACGGCTCTGCGCGGCGGAATGCCACTCTACAAATACATCGCAAACCGGCTGCTGACCGCGTTTGAAAATCTTTTTCTGGGCGTGAAGCTTTCCGAGTACCACACCGGCTACCGCGCCTTCAGCCGTAAAGTGCTGACTGAATTGCCTCTGCTGGAAAATTCCGACGACTTCGTCTTCGACAACCAGATGCTCGCTCAGTGCGTCCACTTCGGCTTCCGCATCGGAGAAGTGTCCTGTCCCACGAAGTACTTCGAAGAGGCCTCCTCCATTAATTTCCGCCGGAGCGTGAAATATGGCTTCGGCGTGTTGGCGACCACGTTGCAGTTTGCCTTGCAGAGAGCGGGCCTGTTCCACTTGTCCCGCTTCAGCGACAAGGGCCGCAAACTCGAACCGGGTTATCCCACCTACTACGCGCGCAGAACCGAGACGGCGCGACCCGCTTAGTCCCTACTTGTTCGCTGCAAGGAAGACCTGCGCAGGTGAACAAGTTCTTTCGGAACACTCCTTAGGGAATCCGACAAACCCGCACCGCGCTATTCTGATAAACGCAATCGAGCCCGGAAATCCCCGGTTGTTGCACCACGACCCAGTTCGCGCCGTAGGTTCTTTTCAAGCGAGAAAAGCCTTCCGCATGAAGGCTCTTCCACGGAGTTTGCGTCTGCACTTGGTTCCACCATGCGTCAGCCAGCAAAGGGAACATACTCACCGCACCGTTGTCCTTGACCCAGTCGGCCAGGCGGCTTCTTTGCGCGAGACAGCGAAATCCAATTTCGTCCTCGCCGGCGATATGCATGTACTCCGGATCGAGTGCAAATACCGCGTCCTCTGGAGTATTCTCACGAATCCACACGAACGCCTGCGCCCACGGGTTCCTGGGCGCTGCTCCCGGCCTTTCCACATGCGCGCTCGCGGGAAAGAGCGCGCGCTGCGCCATAAACATTCCAAGACTTAGCGGTACGAAAAGCAGCAGCCATCGCCATATCCGGTCGCGCAGAATGTACTCGCCGAGAAAACCGCCGATTACCAGAAACAAGACGATGTAGAGCAGATGCAGGCTGCGCAGCGGTTGCAGGCGAGCCAGTGCTTCAAAGCGGGCCGGCAAGTCCACCACGAGTGAAAGGATGAGATAGATGACGCCATAGATAGCAAAGGCCCGGCACCCGCGGTCCAGAACACGCCACTGCCTTGTCCGCGCCAATTTCGCAAACCACCAGAACAGTCCGATCGGCGCAACCGCGCCCAGCACCTCATACCATTCCCAGTTCTGAATGAAGAAGTATCCATGCAATTTTGCAACTTCGTGATAAGCCGGAGAAGAGATGGGAGCCAGCGGTATCACCGGCCACAACACAGCGAGTCCGCTCATAGTCAGCTTCTTCGCGGGGCTTTCGAATCTGTCCATCACCAGGTGCAACGCGCAAAACGAAAATGGAAATACCCACATCAAAGGATGCACGCACGCCGCGAACGCCAGCCACAACAAGGCACGCAGGTATTTCCCTTCCAGAGTCTTGGTCACGGCGAAGATTCCGGCAAACGCCGCCAGGTTCCGCGGGTTCAAATACTGGTCCATAACATAGAGCGCCGTTCCGGCCACTGGAATCGTCAACAGCGCCGCCACCAGGCACACTCCACACCACCGCGCACTTCGCCGGCCTGGGAAGAACACTCCGCTCAGCTCCCAGCAAGCTAGGAGAAGAAGAAAGATCGACGTGACATGCCACAAAAAAATCCCTGCGGCCAAGGGCAGATGCGTGACGCGCAGAGAGAGCGCAACCAAGTTAGGGAAGAACGTCAGGCTGGCGTGCGACTGAAAGAATTCCCCTCCCACCGGGAACAGCTCGGGATGCAAGATTTTCTCCACCCCCGGCAGATAGATTTCCGCATCCTCCGCGTAGGGATGGTATCCATGCACAAGCAGGGCGCCCGCCGTCAGCAATAGCAGGACGCCCAACGTCTTATATTTGTCAGATCGAATCTCGCTCACTCGCTCACTGCACTCTACTCTGCCACAAAAGAGCCGGCTGGATATGAGTTCTTATTATCCGAAAACGGTGGTCATAAGCTGGCCACTGATCACTGGTCACTGACCACTGATCTGGACCGCTTTCCCCTTGCACCTCCGCTGCGCTCTACGTAGCATCTAAGATGTTATGGCCGCTGCCCTTATCCCCAAGCGTCTTGGTCGCCAGATGGCTGTCGGCGAGATACTCAGCTTCGCCTACGATACTTTTTGCAGCAACAAAGTGCGCTTCATCTTGACGGCACTGGGCATGGTGATCGGCACCGCCTCTCTCATACTGGTTGTCACCATCGGAATGACCGGCCGGCAGTACGTCCTCAACCAGATTCAGGCCATCGGCACCAACGAGATCTGGGCCGAATACCTCGGCGGCGCGCCCCACATCAGCAACTCCAACCCGGATCCACTCACCCTTGATGACCTCCACGCCGTTCAGGAAGTCGTCCCCGGCATCGTCGCCTCCTCGCCGGTCTCCCAACTCTCCGACCGCGTCCCCGTCGGCAACGGCAAAGAGAAAGACGTAACCATTCTCGGCGTCAATCCCGAATACCTGCGGGTGCGCAACCTGGTAATTCCCTCTGGCAGGTTTTTCGATCAGGAGGATTCCCAGGCCCATAACAAAGTCGGCGTGATCACCGAGAAGATGGCGATTGAAGTCTACGGTTCGGCGCAAGCCGCCGTGGGCAAGGTCATCAAACTCACTGGACTGCCCTTCACCATCATCGGCACTTTCAAGGAGCGCGTGGAAACCTTCGGCCAGTCCGAAATCGTCGATAACACCCTGCTGATCCCGTATTCGGTCAGCCGCTATTTTATGGAGACGCCCAGCGTAAAGCTCCTTTATTTCTCCATGGAAGACCCCTCGATGGTGATTTCAGCCACCGCGCAGATCAAGCGGGTCTTGCAGTCCCGTCACCGCTCCGAGTCAGTTTACGACGTCGCTAACCTCACCGCGCTGCTGGCCATGGCGGACCGCATCGCCACCGGCCTGACCTGGGTCTTGCTGACGATTTCCATGGTCACTCTAATCGTCAGCGGCATCGGCATCATGAACATCATGCTTGCGACGGTAACCTCGCGCATCCGCGAGATCGGCATCCGTAAGGCGATCGGCGCCACCAACCGCGAAATCCGTTTTCAGTTTCTCGCCGAAGCCATCCTTATTTCGCTCATTGGAGGCTTCGCCGGCATCGTTATCGGCCTCGCCATCCCCTGGTCGGTCCGCTTCCTCACAGAATACCGCCTGCCCGTCTCCGGGCTATCCGCTATCATCGCCATCGTCGTTTCGTCGGTAGTCGGCGTGATTTTCGGCACCGTCCCCGCCGCCCGCGCCGCCCAACTCGATCCGGTAGAGAGTCTGCGCTACGAGTAGTGATCAGGGCGTGTGCTCGTTGGGGAGGGTCCAAGTCGGCACCCATCCCAACTGAGGCTGCCGCACCCTTCCAAGCCGAAAGAGCCGCAACCAAATCTCCTCCTATGTCAATGATCTTTGTCGGCATTCTCGGTATTCTTTCGTGGTTCTCTTGCCCGCGCGATGTGAGAAGTGTGGCGGCGAGATCAAGACCTTCATCTACCAAAAATCGAAAACATATTGCGATTGCTAAAACGTGGCTACCGGAGTTACGGAGGATTGCCAAAGACCACATCGAACAATCCAATACAGCCGCAGAAAGGGTTAAGGATATCACCGGCTCCAGTCAACCCGCATCACCACCCAGAGGAGATGCATGAGCCCCAGGAGCACTACGAGCCTGATTATGATGGCCTCCACCTTCCAGCAGAACTCAAAGAAACGCTTCATGCGCCTACCCTCAGAGAACCAATTACTCAATAGTCTTAGAACAATCTAATCTTGCAAAACCGTTGGCAACAGATAACTCATGGTCCTGCCCATCCGACATCTAGAGGTGCAAGTCAACGGTACGTCGGTGCATGTACCACTGGTACCACAGGATCTAAGAAAGTCACACGTTACCAATGTCCAAGTCGCTAGTTACTCCTACGGTAGCGTTCGCTAAACTAAACAAAACAAAGGAGGTATGAAACGATCACCGCTTCACAAGAACGGAAAAACAGAAATATCCACTGGCAAGGTAGGCATCCAGGCGCTTTTGAGGGAGATCGCTATCCTTGTTCGAGACGGCGGGTGCGTCCTTCGTCATTACGAGGAAGCAGGACAGTGCGGCGGTACGGCCCGAAATCCGGCAAGCTGATCCTCCAGGCAGAGCACTTAAATGCGCGAGAGAGAATGTGAGTTATGGGGACATGCGGAACATCGTGTGCCCCTGCCAGCGACACCACTGCTAGTTCAAACAGCAGAACGGAGTCTTGTATTTGGAATTGATAAAGCGGTACATCGGCAGAGCGACTTGGGATTGGCTACAGCGCGTGATCGCCGACCGGAAAGCTTATCCGATGGGAATCTACGAGTGGCAGAAGATCGAACTCGCGCTCAAGCAGGAACTTTCTCAGGCTTAGAAGCTTCAGCTTTGCAAAGAAAACACGTGGCTTGATGTTCTCCGCAGGTATCGTGCTTTTTCTCTACACATTGTTTAGTAGGATTTTCCACGCAGTCCGCCGCTCCCCAACAAATCGGAAGATCAGCCCTCAGCCGTACACTCCGCAAGATGTGTTTATAGGGAACCACACCCCGCCAATATTCAATTTCCTTGTATGTCTGCGGAATGCTCTCTAAGTTCTTCTCTGCTCGTTTCAGTGCGTCTTCCCAATACCCAACCCAATTATCACGAGACATAGCCACCTTTCCCCGCCTTGACTACCCGCACCGCTATTGTACGATTGAACTGCACCCACCCAAAACATGAAATCACAGAAGTCCGAAGAGCAGACAACGCACCCACGCGGATTGCGACGGACACATCATGAGAGGCTTCGAACCGCATGATGTCGAATGCTTCTGCCAGTGTCATTTCCCGAACTACCGGCGCCGATACAACGGAAATATCACGATGACCTCAACCAATTCAAAGCAAAACTCCGCCGGCTCGTCCTCGGCTCCTCATCTTTTTCTCGGCCGTCGCAATCGTCGAGACCCTCGCGCATCTCCAATGACCCGATGCATCTACGTGAGAGCCAGCTCGCTCGACCTCGCGGCTCCGGGAAATAGAGCGGTGATTATGGCTCGGGCAAAAGAAGCAGGAGTCCAAGGGATAGCGCTTGAACCCTCCGGAGCATGGGGCTCACATGAAGGAGAAGAGACAATAAGGCGCGTGATCGCCGTGACCGGAATAGACCCGACCACCTGCGTCAAAGGAATTCTCTCAAGCCTGATCAAAGACCTATTCAAATGAGCCGACGCGGGAGAGGGGATCACTCGCCTGACGCCGTTCCTGGCACGCCGTAGAGTTTTCCAAGAAGGCCAAGGCCCCAGCCGAGAGCGAACAAAAAAGTGCTGATCCACCATGCCCTCGCTGAGAGAAGGCTGTTTCTTCTCCGCAACGTTTCTGCGTCGCTCAATATTGAACGGCTGAGCTTTTCAATATCGGCTTCCCACCTGTTTAGGTCGTTCATCGCCGGTTCTTCTACTTCCTTCCAATGACGGTCTCCATATGCCATATTCAAGCGCTCGTGCACATATTTCGCGCGATTTTGTAATTCACTCACTTGTTCCTTGTAGGTCTTCGAAGATGGGAGATGTCCGATCAGTATCCCTAGAGTCTTCAGGTTAACCAAATAAGCGTCCATCCATCGAGAAAACTTTCTCATGTCATCAGTCTGTACTTTTAGTTGTTTTGCCTGCTTTTGCTCAGTCTCATCTCCATGTGCCAATATCACCCTGCGAATCTCGACAAGGCCAGTGTTCAGATCCCAATATCTCTGTGTTTCACCGCTAGTGTCAGCCTGGATTGAATACATATACTGCGCCATATCGATAGCATCTGCCGTTTGCTTCCAGCGCTCGCCCAGTCCCTCTTTCACGACGAAGGTCAAAAACACGATGAATGCACCGACAAACGTGAGGAGATGGCTACGGACTATGAAGAACGGCTTCATGCGGTCAAGCATAGGAGAACCTCCATTGACGTTCTCAGCCGGCATTGTACGATTAAGGAAACCCCGCCACTAGGTAAATGCCCGAAGCTTCACCTGAAACAATTGAAATAAAGCCGAAATCCAAAAAGGCGGGATACCGTCCCGGTTCCGGCCGCAAACCTCTTTGTTCCCAAGGAAGGGATCGAGCGAGTCAAGAGTTCATCGAACAGCACTCCCTTGAGATCGACCCGAAGGACACAAAGAAGCGCGCGACAATCCTTCGCGGGTGCCCTACCCTTTGCCGCCTCTGCAAACGGTGGGCATTCCCAATGTGGACAGTGGGAGCTCTTGCCTTCGACCTTCTGCCCAGATGCGACCGCCAAAGATTTCCACAGCCCCCTTGTGACATCTGACCTTGCGCACAGCCTGCGGTTTGTTCCATCATTGTCCCGGCAGAGGAAGTAGACGCAGCAATATCGACAAAGGCGCTCGCGGTCGAAAATCGGCCCGTAAGTCTTTTGCTTTCAAGATTTTGACTTATAAAGGCTTTGTTATGAAGATTTTGCGAGGAATTTCGTCGGTCGAAGTCGGTAAGTTGCTGATTCTAGATATTTTGTAAAACCGAGGGGGGGAGGGGGGGTAGGGTAACTAAAAGATAAACCTGCCGCCCCAAACGGGATGCCAGCCGCCCTTCGGCGTGGCTCGCAGCATCTTGTCAGGCCGATCCTTTCAAAATAAGTCGTCGCAGGACATGGCAAGCCCGCTAAAAATCCCGGCGATGCTGCTTGCTACAAAAAAGTTGCATTTCCCCACTACTCCGAAGTAATATCCATTACGGAGCTTTACAAGTAGGTTTCCCAGGTTTCCAGACCCTGTACCGCTAATAACTAACTTCCAAACTGCAGTTTCGGCTGTGCAAAAAACATAAGAGGCCGCCCATCAGCCTCCGTCCCGGTTCGGAGAGTTCAATATGGCGTGGTACGCGTACTGCCTTACCGAGCACCAGACCCTTCCCAACGGCACCCGTTCCAGACGCCCTTTTGTAATTGAAAACGTTCAAGGCGTGAACGGAGCCCCTGTGCTCAGCTATCCCAGCGGCGAGTTTGCTGTGATTGTGAGTGAATACGACCAGAACGCTGGACAACTTGACCAGAAATCGGCCATCGAGCATGCCCGCGTCGTCAGCGGCTGCTTCCGCAACTCCACCGTGCTTCCGTTCCGTTTCGGAACTATCTTCGAGAGCGACGACGCACTCCGCCAGGCTGTCCGGGTCAACCGGCGAGCCTTCGGCGTCAGCGTTGCCAAACTCCGTGGCAAGTCCGAAATGCACATCAAGCTGACCGTCACCGACGGCTCCCTGCGCGAAGCTATGATCGACGTCATCCTGCCCGACACTGTCGGCGGAGACTATCTTTCGAAGCTGCGCGTCAAAGCCTCCCGCGAACGTGAACGCCAGACCAAAGCCCGCGCCCTGTCGGTTCAGGTCCACAAACTGTTTAACCCGCTGGAAGAAGAAGTGAGCTGCAAAAAGGTCGCCCCGCAAGGCATGCTCATCGACATCGCCCACCTCATCGACACCAAGTCGGTCGAGAAGTATCAGAACCGCTACAGCAGCGCCGCCAAGCAGTTAAAGAACTGCGAAGTTGCCATCAGCGGCCCCTGGCCCCCCTACCACTTCCTGCCGGGGAAGCTGCGTACCGTGGCGGGGAACAGCTAAGTTGCATCCTTCGGGCCGCCGATTTGCTTCGGCGGCTCGAAATTGCTGCTGGAGCATCGTCATGCAGTGAATGTGCACGCTTATGCACTTCATCAGTTCTGAATTCCAAGCTTTCAGATTGCCCCAGAGTTCCAAGTCCATCCTAAGCTTAGCTCGATCAATCACTTATGGGCTGGCCTGCCTCCAACCCCGGTCCTTCTCCTCTTTGGCTCGGCAAATGCTCCCTCTCAATGTACTAAGAGGCCGCAAACCCAAAGCAATGACCTTCACTCGATCCTCTAGTCACCATTTCCCGAAGTGCCGCTTCGCCTGGCGGAACGGTTACTTGCATCGCCTATCTTGAAACCCTCCAAATTTGACCTCTTGAAATGTGGCCCCAGCAATGGGGCCGCTTTTTGCCCCGGGAGCGCTAGAATACCCTCCACACAAAATGCGCCAGCAGCCCGAACAGCAGCACCATAAACACCCCGCCAATCCAGACCAGGAAGTTCACCGTCAGCTTCGTCGAGTTCATTTCTTTCTTGTCCATGCCTCACGCTAGCATAGCCGCTTTCCCGCGGACTGCTCAGTCGGATACACTGCCTACTCTATGACCAAGGCCTCTTGCTCCGTCGTCGCAACCTTGCTTGCCGCACTTCTGCTGATTTCAACCGCGTCGGTCAGCGCCCAAAACCCGCCCCAGACGACGCCGCCCACCTCCACAATGATGTCCGCGCCTCAGGCCTCTCCGGCAGCCCAGCAGAATTTCCCTCCACTCCTGCTCCAACAGCTTTCCGCCATCAAAGCCGCCGCGCTAAACGACGACTACGCCTACCGCCAACTCACCCACCTAACCGAGAACATCGGAGCGCGCCCCACCGGCTCGCCCCAGGCCAACGCCGCCGCCGAATACGTAGCTGCCGAACTCCGCAAGCTAGGCCTCGAAGTCCGCCTCCAACAAGTCACCGTCCCGCACTGGGTCCGTGGAGCCGAAGTCGCCGCCTTGATCGAATATCCCGGCATGGTTCCCAACACCGCACAAAAAATCGTTCTCACGGGCTTAGGTGGAACCTCGTCAACTCCCGCAGACGGCCTAACCGCCGACGTCGTCACCGTCGACACTTTCGAAGAACTCGCAGCTCTCGGCCGCGACAAAGTTGCCGGCAAGATCGTCCTGTTCAACGAAATCTTCGACAAACAAAAAGCCGCTGCCGGACTAGCCTTCGCCTCCTACGGCGAAGCCGTCCGCTACCGCGCCGCCGGACCCAAAGCCGCCGCCGATCTCGGAGCAGTCGCAGCTCTAGTCCGCTCCGTCGGCAGCGCCGACTATCGCCTCCCCCACACCGGATTCAGTTTCCCCGCCGCCATCCCCGCCGCGGCCGTCACCGCCGAAGACGCAGACCTCATCGCCCATCTCTCCGCCCAAGGCAAAGTCCGCATGCACCTCACTCTTGTTTCGCAAAAGCTTCCCGACGAAACCAGCTACAACGTAGTCGCTGACCTCAAAGGTTCCGAGCATCCCGAGCAGATCGTAGTAGTCTCTGGCCACCTTGATTCCTGGGACCTCGGCACCGGCGCCATCGACGACGGAGCCGGCGTAGTCATCGCCATGGAAGCCGCCGAAATTCTCCAGCGCCTCCACCTGCGTCCCGCCCGCACTCTCCGCGTAATCGCCTGGATGGACGAAGAAACCGGAGGCTCCGGCAGTAAAGCCTACACCGCCGAATACTCCAACGATTTTCCCCACCACGTCGCCGCCATCGAAAGCGACGCCGGCGCCGCCCATCCTCTAGGCTTCCACGTCAAAGCCCTCCCCGCCGCCCTCGACGGCCTCCGCCCCGTTCAATCCGTTCTCCAAAGCATCGGCGCAACCGTCCTCCAGCCCACCACCTATCCCCCAGGCGCCGACATCGAAGCTATGTCCAATGCAGGAGTCCCCGCCTTCGGCGTAATGCAGGACGGCCGCACCTATTTCAACTTCCACCACACCGCCGCCGACACATTAGACAAGGTTATCCCGAGCGAACTCCGCGAAAACGCCGCCGCCATGGCCGTTCTAGCCTACGCCCTAACTAATATGAAGGATCCTTTGCCGCGATAGTAAGGATGTTGATGGATTGCTCTGCCTATGTGGGGACAGCCGCCCCGGCTGTCCCGGAGTGAAGCCCCGCGAGCGACTATCTCGACCGGACATATCACGCGGTAGAGACACTTCGCATTTCCCTCTGTTGTTAGGGGGCTGGCTGTGATCCTTGGCTTTTTTCATGCTGGCACCACCCCAAATGAGGCTGCCGCACCTTTCGCGGTTTCGAAAGGTGCGCATTCGTCCGCCGGCGCCGGGGGATTTCCCGTCGTGCTCCCAAACCTTTCATTTTTGCCGGAACCGTATCGTTCGGGCGGCCCGCGGTGCGAAATGTTCATCCACTAAACCTGGGGACAGACACGGGACGTTCCCTGATTTTTTCAGCTACTTTCTCAAAGGCGGGGCCTGACCTCCGGCCGCCAAGCAGCACTCGGCGGCGAGTGCCAGTCCAAGCGCCGTTTTGAGCCTCAGCTTTGGCGGGCGCCTCAACTCCCATGGTTCGCCTCACTTAGAGGCCAGTATACATATACAGTAATACGTACATTTGTGGATGCACAAAATGTTCCAGTTGGAACATATCTCACATATGTTCCAGTCGCAACATTACGCCGTTCTCACCATGCTTCCCACAGACACAGCCCACAAGCTGTGGAGCCAGGCGGACACCAGCTTCAGAATATGCGCCGCGTCGTCCGTCTTCTGCTTGCGCACGTAACTGCCCCGGATCTGCGCCGCATCTCCGATCCAGATCTCGTGGCCCACGTCTTCGACCAGTTCGATGAACCACTGACTGTGCCCGTGGCCTCCATGCCAATCAACACCGGCGCCGCCAGTTGTTGATAGAACTGTTTGGCGTTGCCGCTTGGCATGCACCAGCCGCTGTTCCCCGCAATCCCCGGTCTCCGTGTCCAACCAGCTCACTTGTTGCCAGCTGGATGGGAAATCACATCCTATAATCATCATGCGAAGGCTCCTTTCTTCCCAGCGTCTTTGGTCCTTAAATCAAGATTACCGGGTTTCGAATCGGGCCTTCGCTCTTATCCAAGCAGGCCTTCGCGGTTTTTGCGAAGGGTGGAAACCACGGACCTCAATCGCCCGAGCGGCTTCACTGAAATGACGCAGACACCCATGAAACAAGAGACAAGCGAGCCGGAACTCCGGCCTCTCGCAGTTGGCACTCTGATCGTTCTCTGCGCCGCCAAGCTGCTGCTGCACATCTTCACCAGCGTCCGCCACTACGGCTACTTCCGCGACGAGCTTTATTACCTGGACATGGCTCGCCATCTCGATTGGGGCTACGTCGATAGCGCGCCACTCATCGCCGTCTACGCCAAAATCGCGCTCTGGATGGGCGGTTCGCTCGCAGCGCTGCGTATCATACCTGCACTCGCAGGCACGGGACTCATCGCGCTCACCGTTCTCATTGTGCGTGAACTCGGCGGCGGACGGTATGCCCAACTTCTCGCCGGGCTCGCCATGCTGCTCTGCCCCGCCGTTTTGCTGACCGACAGCCTCATGACCATGAACGCCGTCGAGCCGCTGTTCTGGATGGGCTGCATCTGGGTGGTCGCTCGTATCCTGCGCACCGGCGACTCTCGGCTCTGGCTATGGTTCGGCGTGCTAGCCGGGCTAGGCCTCGAGAACAAGCACTCCACGCTGTCATTCGGATTCGCGGTCACGATCGCCCTGCTTCTGACTTCTCATCGCCGCGAGTTTGCTAAGAAATGGATTTGGATCGCCGGCGCCGTCGCTCTCGCTATCTTTCTCCCCAACATCATCTGGCAAATCCGCCATCACTTCCCGACGATTGAAGACTTGGCCAACGTCCGCCGCGAAGGCAAGAACGTGGTGCTCGGCCCGCTTGCATTCGTTAAGGAGCAAATCCTCGACCTGCACCCTATCCTGCTGCCGGTCTGGATCGCGGGCCTGGTCTGGTTTCTGCGCGATCGCCGCTGGCGCGTGCTCGGCTGGACGTTTTTCGTCTTCTTCGTACTGATGGAAGTCGCGCACGCCAAGAATTACTACGTCTTTCCGATCTATCCCATGCTCTTCGCCGGAGGGACTGTCGTAATCGAGCACTGGCTGGCAAACCGCGCGGCCTGGACTCGCGTAGCCCTCGTAACCATCATCGTTCTGGCAGCTCTTCCCGTCATCCCGATTGTGACCTGGATGCTGACGCCGGAGCGTCTCCTCGCCTATCAAAACGCGATCGGCATCACGCCTTCGAAAGCCGAGGTTCATCACGAAGCGCTGCTGCCGCAACCCGTTGCCGACCAGCTCGGATGGCCCGAGATGGCCCGCGAAGTCGCCGCCATCTACAACTCGCAGCCACCCGAGGAGCGCGCCCAGACCGGCATCTGGGCCGGTAACTACGGCGAGGCCGGCGCCATCAACCTGTTCGGCCCGCAATACGGACTCCCGCGCGCCTACTCGCGCCACCAGAACCATTGGTATTGGGGCCCGCCCCCGCAGGTCTACAAGAACCTCATCGTCATTCAGTGGAGCCTCGACGACGTGCGCGACAACTGCACTTCATTCCAACCCTTCGACCACTCCCAGCGCTTCGGCATGGCCGAAGAAAACCAACCCATGTACCTCTGCCGCGGCGTCACCTTCGACATCCAGAAAATCTGGTGGCACTCGCACCACTGGAACTAGTTCCATTAGGGGCAGGATCATCGGGCTAGCGGAGTACGGGCGGTAACAATCATCCCAGATGTAACCGGGCCCAAGAGCCACAAAGCCGGGCTAGTTGGCCAACTTCCGCCCCTGCGACACGCGTTCCACCGTGCTCTCGACTGCCATTGAGGCTCCGCGCGTTGGCGACTGGTCCGGCCAATTCTCCGAACTTAGGTCTAGGTCAGTGAAACCAAAGAAATAAGACTGTGGAAAACAATGTGTTCGGCTTTTGTAAATCGGAGCGTTGGTATAGGTCAGTTTTGTTGTCAGACGACTTGTTCAGAACGCCGCGGAATGCCTCCAGCACTCAGAATACCCGTTCTACCCCCTAGTTCGGATTCCGTAAGTGCGCTCTCTCCAAGCTAAGGTCTCCTGTTTCCTATGCTCCGGCTAGTGTATTTCCGACAATAGCCATGCTTGACACGATGCTGTGAGGACCGTAGCTTCCAGTACATGGGCCGTCGTTGAGCCCCCGGACCCTGCGGTGGCTCAGTCCTTCATCGCACAGACCTTTCCCGGCAACTCCCCGAGAGCGGGACTCCCTTACATACGTGACCTATTGAACGCGGACCTATCTAGATAGGCGTGTGGCTCGCATTGTGTGCGCCTGCTTCACGCCGTGTCTAAGCCTGGACCTGTCGTTCCATCGCCAACATTTCAAGGTTGAAAGCAAATCACGAGACAATTTGAGGAGACAACATTATGAGTTCTTCACTCCGACGTAGCATAAAGTTCTGTGCTCGACTTGCAGCCCTGTTTGCATTTACAGCTACCGTGGCGTTAGCTACGATCACGATTCCTGCCGGCACTGGGACACTGACGTTCACCCAAACGATTACCACCCTACAAGTGCATTGCGTCACCGGTGGAACCGCCACCAAGACGACTTACAAAAACACAGGGTTTTCCTACAAGGATGCCAATGCCGTCGTCACCACCCTTTCAGGGACAGAGATCTTCATTGAGAACGATTGCTATGGGAGCGGCAGCGGCGGATTGGTCACCCTGAAGTCGACACAGTTGGACGTTGTTTACGATGCCAGGTATGACCCCGATGGCGTAGTAACTGGGTTTAATCCCCATGGCTACATTAACCCCAAGTATGTGATTCTCGGTGTTACGTACGCCCCGCCGGGTCCGTCGAGCTTTGTGAACTATGCCAGCAGCACAACCCTGAGCAGCACGACTGACGCCAAGTCCACGTTTGCAAGCCAGTACCAGCAAATCCTCAAGACCACCATTGGCGCAACCTTTCTAGGCTGGTCGGCCGGAGTTAGCAATACGAGCACGACAGCTTATACACAAACCTCTTTTACCTCATCTTCCGACACTGTCAGCAAGTCAACCTCGCTGTCCGATCAGACGCCGGGGCCCTCTGACCCCTATGTTGGGATCAATCACGATTACGATATCATCTGGCTCTGGCTGAATCCGGTGCAGCTGTTTACCCTGTATGAAAACACTGCATATAACATCACGAGCGTCGAGTGGAACGGATACGGCTTCAGCACGCTAGATCAGCCAGGGATGGAGGTGTACCCGGTATATGTCGGTTGGCTCAATGGCGACATTACGATGACCACCGATCAGGCTAAGCCCCTGCTACGGGCCTGGGCAGCGGTTGAAACTTGGCCTTCAGGGCAAGGTCCAGCGTTGACCTCAACGGGAACGTCCAACGACTACCTCAGCATCGTTCACTCGGATCCATACTGGCAGTGTACAGAGCTGCCGTCCGCCTGCCCCACGACGGTGGATGGCACGCGCTTCACCAATACTCCGCTCAACCAGAATCTGGTCTACCTGCAAGCTCCGGTGGGCGGCCAGCCCATCACGCAGGTTTACACGGATTCGTATACGCAGAGCTCAACCCAGGGTCAGGGCGCGAGCTACGTCTACGCACAAACCTATGCCTGGGAGACTACATTCGGCGGCGGCGGCTCAATCGGTTCGAATTTCAAATACAGTTTTGGGACAACTGTGACCACATCCAACACCGTGACATCGACAAATGAATGGGATCGTTATTTGACGAGCTCGAACACACAGACAGCGACCGCATCCATCACGGGTCCACCTTGTGTTGTTTCCGGTTCAACCTGTAATCCCGTCTACACCAAATCCACTGAGTTTGGTCTTTACGAGGACAACCTTTACGGAACGTTCTTCTTCTTTCCACTCAACTAGAACACGCGAACGAGAAGGCGGGGCCAGCTTCCCTGCCATCCAGAGTGCCGGTGTGCCCTGTCCTTGTCTCGACGCTCTTTCAGAGACAGGGCAGGGCGATTTAGTCTTGCCTGACGAACTGCGGCGTGGCTCTGGGATACTCGGCGAGCGCCCCAAACACCACAAAGCCGGGCTGGTTGGCCCGGCTTTCTTTGCGTGGAACTGGTTCCGGTCAATCTTGTTTCGACAGCCCGGCCCAGAATGTCAAAATCTCTGTTTCACGGCTGAGAACTGAAATCTCAATTATCGAATCTCAGCAGCGCGAAATCTCATTCCCATTTTGCGTCGCAGGTTCACCGGCCCGCGCCGCAAAGTACTTCTTACATCACCAGCGCGAGATTCTCAAGTTCGTACTGAAGCACCGGCAGTGCACACCCGGCCATCTCAACCCGGCCCGCCGCATCCAGAGCCGCTTTGGGAGAGACCCCGTAGCCGCGCCCCATCAGGAAGACCTGCAACAGTTCGGCGGCTTCATAGGAATCGATCATGCCGCCCTGCAGCAGATCGCTCCGCAAGGCCGCCAGTTCGGTCGCCGTGAATCTGTCTTTATCGTTATTGGCTCGTTCGTTCATTTCGTTTTCAAACTTCTCGTTTTCAAACATGGCCGTCATCACCCGACTCCGACCTTTACCTCTTTTGCCTATTAGACTCATCGGCAGCCATGCAAGTTGCATGCAATTTAGTTGCCGCGCCCGCCCTTTAGTTTCATATACGGAAAGCAGGCCGCTCTAGATCCATTAACACCTGTGAATATCGGAAGTTGCAAGCAACCCTAGCAGGGGATCAGCGTTTCCCCTAGGTGCCGTTAGTAACACCTGAGTCCCAAAAGATGACACAGAGTGTCGTTTTGGAACACGCTGCGGCAACCGGCGGTCGCCCGCGGACTGACCTGAATTGTGTCAAGGTTTGTAAACGAAATTTGAAAACTGAAGTCAGCGGGCAAACGTGGCCGTCCGCAAGGAAGGAAGGTTTCGGCTATCGAAAGGCGCAATCAGTGGTTGGTGATCGAAGCGCCTAGCTCTCGATGCTTGCCTCGTCCACCAACATGACGGGGATGTCGTCCTTCACCGGGTACACCCGGTGGCACTGCTTGCACTTCAAGCTCTCGGGATTCTCCCGGTACTCAAGCGCCTGCCTGCACGCCGGACAAACCAAAATTTCCAGCAAGTCTTTGGCAATCATGAAGAACATTGTACTCAAGATCAATTCACCACGGAGGCACGGAGATACCGGAGAAAACAAGAAACCAGAACCAGGGCCTCTCCGTGTCTCGTGCCTCCATGGTGAGATTCCTCTCACTCCATACGATAGAATCTCAAGGAAGTTAACTATGCCCGCCAGAATCCTCGACGGCACCAGGATCGCGAACGACATCCGCACCGAAGTGGCGGCGGAAGTGAAGACCATGGCTACAGCCGGAGTCCGCCCCGGCCTTGCCGTCGTCCTCGTCGGCCACAATCCAGCGTCGGAAATTTACGTCCGCGGCAAAGTCAAAGCCTCAGAAGAAGTCGGCGTCTACAGTGAACAGCACACCCCGCCCGAATCTGTCACCACCGCCGACCTACTCGCTCTGGTCGAAGACTTAAACCGCCGCGACGAGATTGACGGCATCCTAGTGCAGTTGCCGCTGCCCCCCCAGGTCGACTCGAAGAAAGTATTGATGGAGGTCGATCCCGCCAAAGATGTCGACGGCTTCCATCCGGTCAACGTCGGCTTCCTCTCGACGCAACGCCCCGGCCTGGTTCCATGCACGCCTGCCGGAGTGATCGAGATCCTGAATCGCAGCCACATTCCCATCGCCGGACAGGAAGCTGTCATCGTAGGACGTAGCGACATCGTCGGCAAGCCCGCCGCCATGCTGCTGCTCAACGCCAATGCCACGGTCACCGTATGTCATTCCAAAACCCGCGATCTTCCGGAAGTGTGCCGCCGCGCCGACATTCTGATCGCCGCCATCGGCCGCGCCGGCATGATCACCCGCGACTTCGTGAAGCCCGGCGCCACCGTGATCGATGTGGGGATGAACAAGGTGACGGACGCAGCGGTATTCCAACGCCTGTTCGGCGGTAGGCTGTATCAAAATGGAAAGCGCGAAGAAGCCTTCCGCACCAAGGGCTCGACGCTGGTTGGTGATGTGCACCCCGAGGTAGCGGAAGTAGCGGGAGCGCTGACCCCGGTCCCCGGCGGGGTCGGTCCGCTGACCATCGCCATGCTGATGTACAACACCGTGAAGGCGGCGAAGATGCGGAGGGGCAAAAAGCAGTGGTCAGTGGCTAGTGGCCAGCGGCCAGTACCCAGTACCCGGTAGCGCCGCCATCGGATGCTTCGTCTTCACGTTAGATTTATAAAGGTGCGAGTTGGTTTACTGACCACTGGCCACTGATCACTGGCCACTGTTTCTATGCTCAAAGTCGGCCTCACCGGGGGCATCGCCTCCGGCAAATCGGCGGTCGGTGAGATGTTCGTCACCCTCGGCGCGCAGCTCGTCCAGGCCGATCGCATCGCGCATCAGCTCATGCAACCCGGCCAGCCCGTTTACAACGAAGTCGTGCGCCACTTCGGCGGCGGCATTCTCAATTCCGACCTCAGCGTCAACCGCGCGAAACTGGCGGAAAGCGCCTTCGGCTCAGCCAAGCCTGCCGAAGACTCCCGCATCAAGGAGTTGAACCGCATCGTGCATCCCGCCGTGATTCGCAGCCAGGAGGAATGGATGGAAGAAATAGGACGCCAGGAGCCGCACGCTGTCGCCATCGTGGAAGCCGCGCTCATTCTCGAAGCGGGCGCGGCAAAACGATTCGACCGCCTGATCGTGGTCACGTGCGGCGAGGAACAGCGCATCGCCCGCTTCGCTGCACGCCAGAAGTTGACGCTCGACGCAGCCCGCAAAGAAGTCGAACGCCGCATGGCCGCCCAACTGCCCGAACCAGAAAAGGTCAAAGCCGCCGACTACGTCATCGACAACTCCGGCTCACTTGAACAAACGCGAGAGCAGGTGCATTCCATCTGGGAAAAGCTGCGCGACGAAGCTTCCTAAATGTTAAAGGCTCTGAGCAAACTCAACTCTTCTTCAGAAACTTCCCCTCCTGAAGCTCCTGAAAAGCCTGCTGCAACTGCGCCTGTGTGTTCATCACGATGGGCCCATACCACGCTACGGGCTCTTCCAACGGCTTACCCGAGACCAGCAAAAAACGAATGCCATCTTCCCCAGCTTGCACCGTGACTTCGTCGCCTCGATCGAAAAGAATGAGCGAGCGATTGTCGGCCTCGGTCGGCGGAGCCGTATCCAGCCACTTCACCGCTTCTGTCGGCACCGACAGCGGACCGGACGCATTACAAAACTTTCCGCTTCCACCAAAAACATAAGCGAACGCATGCCGCGTTGTCTCCACAGGCAGCGTCTTTCTCTTCCCCGGAGCCACCGACACATCCAGATAAATCGGATCGGCCGCAATCCCATCCACCGGCCCTTTCTTGCCCCAGAAACTTCCGCAGACTACGCGCACGTGCGTGCCGTCATCATCTTTGATCTCCGGAATATCCAACGCCTTCACTTCCTGATACCGCGGCGTTGTCATCTTGAGCGCCGACGGCAGGTTCGCCCACAACTGAAACCCATGCATGCGCCCCGCCGGATCGCCCTTCGGCATCTCCTGATGGATAATGCCGCTGCCCGCCGTCATCCACTGCACGTCGCCGGCGGCAATGGCGCCGCGGTTCCCCATGCTGTCGCCGTGCTCCACAGTTCCAGCCAGCACATAGGTGATGGTCTCAATCCCGCGATGCGGATGCCACGGAAACCCCGCCAGATAATCCTCGGGAACATCATTGCGGAAATCGTCGAGCAAAAGAAACGGATCCGTCTCCTTCGTGTTCCCAAAGCCAAACGCGCGGCGCAAGTGCACGCCCGCACCTTCTAGAGTCGGCTTCGACTTGATGACCCGCTTCACCGGACGAATGGACATACAGGCCTCCAGGAAACCGTTTGGATGTCGAACCGAGGCTTGGGGATTCTGGCTCGAATGACACACAGGGCCTTCGACCGGCTGCAAGGTAACCGATAGGCCGGAAACGAGCGCCCGGCTTCGCATTCTCTGCGAGCGACCGGCGTAGCATTGTTTTATTCAATGTCAGCGGACAGCCAACTCACGGCGTGATCTCAAATACCCCGCCCCGCCCGTTCGCACCGCCGATCTGCGTCGTGCCATAGAGATTACCGGCGGCGTCGAGGATCAAGCTGGCATAAGGATAGCCGCCATCGCTGAGGCACGTGAACGTGTAGGTTGTGGACTCCGTCCAGCCGCCGCCTGCAACCGGCGCCAGTTTGAAAATGACACCGCAGTTGGATCCTCCACCGCGGCTCGCCGTGCTGTAGAGATTGCCGCTGGCGTCGAGCACAAAGCCTGCCAGCGGACTCACTCCGTCCGAACTGCTGAACGCATGCAGCGCGGTTTCTTTCCAGCCGCCGCCGGAACGCGGCGACAACTCAAAAGCGACGCCACACCCGGATGATCCGGGACAGTCGGCCTGGTTCCCGCCGTATTGCGTCGTTCCGTAAAGATTTCCCGCCGCGTCAAATACCAACCGATCGTTGGGATAACCCCCGTCCGTTTGGTTCTTAAAAACGTAAAGCACGGTTTCCTTCCATCCCCCGGTGGTAAGTGGAGACAGCTCGAAAGCCACACCAGTGCCGCAATTCGCCACGCTGCAGCCGGTGCCGCCCTGACTCGTCGTGCCGTATAGATTTCCGGCGGAGTCGAAGATCAGACTCGCGTTCGGACGCGACCCGTCTTTGCCGGTGAAGGTGTGAAGCAAAGTCTCCTTCCAGCCGCTGGAAGTATGCGACAGCTTAAAAGCCACTCCGCAACCGCAGGTGGGGCTGCCGCCGTTATGCGCCATTCCATACAAATTTCCAGCAGAGTCGAGGATCAGATTGCCGTAGGGACCCGCTCCATCTCTTCCGCCAGTAAACGAATGAAGAATGGTCTTGCTCCAGCCGCCGCCGGAAACCGGCGAAAGCTCAAAGATAGTGCCGTAGCCGGGGATGCCGTTGCCGCCAAGGCCCGTGGCACCATAAAAGTTTCCCGCCGCGTCTTCGATCAGACCAACAAACGGATTCGCTCCATCCTTGCCGCCAGTGAACGTATAGGGCACGCTCTCGCTCCAACCTCCGCCGGAAATTGGTGACAATTCGAACACCACTCCGCAACCTGTACTGCAGGCGGTAAAGTTTCCGCCCTCCGAAGTCGTGCCGAAGAGATTGCCCGCGGCATCAAAGGTCAGGCTGGCCACGGGATTGTATCCGTCGGCGTCATTGGCAAAACTATGGAGCGTGGTCTCGGTCTGGGCCCGGGCGCTCACCGCCAGGCTAAGAGTGAAAGCTGCGAGTGTAAGACCTAAACGGAAAAGACGCGATGTTCGTTGTGTGTTCATAAGACTTCTCCTTTACGTTTCACCTTTCCATTCATTTCGCCCCGATCGTGAAGATTCGTTTGGTTACGCTGTGAGCGGCCACGCAGTTCGGAAATCTACGGGGTGATTTCGAACACCACTCCGCAGCCCGGCCCGCCGCAATCGCTGAGGTTTCCTCCCGCCTCTGTCACCCCATAGATATTGCCGCTCGCGTCGCGGACCACGCCTGCATAATACGGATTCCGTCCGTCGGCCCCGCCCGTGAATGCGTGTAAGACAGTTTCTCTCCAGGCTCCGCTACCGGTAGGAGACAATTTGTAAACCACTCCGCATCCGGATGAGAAGCACTGACTGACATCTCCTCCTGACACGGTTGTTCCGTAAATGTTGCCCGAGGCATCGAGCGTCAGGCTGCCTCGCGGACCAGCTCCGCCACTTCCCTGCAGCACCTTGAGCAGGGTGAATTTCCACCCACCGGTGCCGGTAGGCGCTAGCTTGAAAACGCCTCCTCCCGTGTAGGTCGTGCCGTACAGACTTCCGGCCGCGTCGAATGCCAGCCCTCCTTCGGGATACTCTCCCGTATTGACGCTGCTGAAAAGGTGGATCGCGTGTTCGGTCCAGCCCGTGCTAGACGGAATCAACTGAAACACCACCCCGCATCCCGAGATCGTGGCGACACAGACATTCTGATTGCCGCCGCTGCTGGCGGTCCCATACAGATTGCCCGCCGAATCAAAAATTACTCCGCCGTAGGGGAACGCTCCGTCTGTCTTGCCGGTGAAACTGTGCAGGACGGTCTCCTTCCAGCCCGTCGAGGTAGGCGACAGTTCGTAAACAACACCGCAGCCAAAGCTGGACTTGCATCGGCCTCCGTTGCTGGTCGTGCCATAAAGATTGCCGGCCGCATCAATCGCCAGATTGCCGATGGGAACTCCGCCATCGACTCCTCCGGTGAAGCTGTAGAGCACGGTTTCAACCCAGCCGCCGGAAGTGGGCGAAAGTTCGAAGACATTGCCGCAGGCCTGCCCAGCGTCGCAACCAAAATTCGTCCCGCCGTTCATGGTCGTCCCGTACACATTGCCGGCAGAGTCGAAAACCACAGGTCCGTTGGGACTTCTGCCGCTGGTCCACGTACTGAAGCCGAAGATGCTGTTGAAAGTCCAGCCTCCTCCCGCCGCCGGCGTCAGTTCGAAGACTTCGCCTTCGCCGCTCGTTCCGCCCGCGATGGCAGTGCCCCACAAATTCCCGGCTGAGTCAAAGGTCAGACCGGAAAACGGTATGCCTCCATCGGTCCCAACATCTGTAAAGGTGTGAAGCACGCTTTCCGTTTGTGCCCGGGCACTTCTTGCCAGGCTCAAGGTCATCGCTGCCAGCGCGAGGGCTAAGCCTGCGATGTGGGAAGGGGTTTGCGTGCTTGAGAGCTTGATGATTCTCATACGATTGCTCCTTCATCTGGATCAAAGGGGGCGAGCAGATTCACCCCGGTGCGATTGAACTTTCCGCGCTACACCGCACTGACGGCGTAAATACGCGGACACGACGGATCCTTGGGGCCCGAGACGGAGTGGTCTGTTCCGCAAGACGAAATGCGGAACAAAAACTTAAAGAGGGGGAGAAACAAGTTGCGCAAAAACTATACCACAAAACTCCAAACGAAAATTTACCCGCTCGCAGGTGATGTCCTAGACTCAAGGTGAATAATTAACAGCAAGCGGTTGCATTCGTTCTGGCGTGGTGCTGCGTTTGCCCTATGCCGAAACGAGTTTAGGGCACCGCCCGCTCGCAAATAATCGAGACCAGCCGCGCTTCAGTGCCGCATGAAGCGTCCAACATCAATTCCGGCTCCAGCCCACTCTCAGTGTGCAAGAACCTTCATCTTGACGAAACAACGAGAGGCCATGATGATGGCTCGGTCTTTCCATGCGAGGAATTCACTGACGTCCGAAGGCGTCAGCTCAACCGGCCCCCCGCCCGGGAAATTCCTTGACCATGACGAACTTCCGTTTCGACGAAACGATTCCACCCTGTGAGGTATGTGAAATGACAGCTCCAAGATATTCTCTTCCAATCGCCAAGCTCGCGATGCTGATGCTCGTAGCTTTGTTTTGTGCCGCCACATTGTTTTGCGCAGCCACATCGTTTGCCGCCACCGGCAAGACCGTTCACGCCTTCGAGAGTCTCGCGCATGGCGCGAACCCGCAATCGAACGTCATTTCGGACTCTCTGGGGAATCTCTACGGCACCACTTATTTCGGCGGCGTGCATGACCTGGGCGAAGTGTTCGAGCTGAGCGCCGGCGCGAGTGGGAAATATACGCAGACGATTCTTTACAGCTTCGCCGGGGGATCGGACGGATCTTTTCCGTGGGCTGGCCTGACCTTTGACTCCGCCGGCAACCTCTACGGAACCACCGCCGGCGGCGGAACAAGTACGGCTTGCTTCGGCGGCTGCGGAACCGTGTTCAAGCTCTCGCCCAAATCCGGCGGGGGATGGACCGAGACCGTTCTGTTCACCTTCACCGGCAGTGCTACGGGCAGCACCCCGCTGGCAGGCGTCATTTTCGATTCTGCTGGAAATCTCTATGGCGCTGCCTCAGGCGACTACGGAATCTTCGGCGCCGGCGTCGTCTTCGAGATCTCGCCCGCCACTCCCACCTGGACCGAAACCATTCTTTACACATTCCCCGGGGGCAACTTCGGCTCCTTTCCGACAACCACTCCCGTCTTCGACAGCGCCGGCAATCTGTACGGAACTGCCGTCGGCTACAACGCAAGCGGTCAAGTCTATAAGCTTGCGCCCGGCGCTTCCGGCTGGACGGAATCCACCATTCAGACTTTCGGCGGCGGACCGCTCACCGACCTGATCATCGACTCAGCCGGCAACCTCTACGGCACAACCTCCGACCCAACTCTGTGCGGCCAGTGGGACGATACGGTGTTTGAACTAATGCCATCTACCGGCGGCGCCTGGACGGCAAAAACACTCTACTGCTTCGGCCTCAGCGGCACCGGCACTGACGGGGTGGTCTCCAGAGGTACCATTGCCTTCGATTCCTCCGGCAATCTCTACGGCTCTACCTTTGAAGGTGGAACCATGGGATTCGGAACCGTCTATCAATTGACTCCGAAAGCCACCGGCCGCTGGACCGAACACGTGATCAAGAACTTCACGAACGGCGCTGACGGCGCCCAACCCGAAGGTGGCGTCACCTTCGACCCGGCAGGAAATTTGTACGCCACCGCGTATTCCGGGAGTTCGACTGCCTGCCTGTATGCGAACTACGGCAATCCCGGTTGCGGAACGGTCATTAAACTCACGCCGCGCCTCGGAGGCCCGTGGCCTTCCACTACCATCTCGAACTTCAGCGGCACCGACACGTCGTTTCCCATGGGTGGACTGATCGCCGACAGCTCCGGCCATTACTACGGAACCGGCTCTCAGGGCGGCGCGCACGGCGCCGGCGAGGTCTTCCGCCTCAGCCCAAAAGCGGGCGGGGGCTGGACCAAGACCGCGCTGTACGACTTCACCGGCCTCAACGGAGACGGACTCTATCCCTCCGGCAATCTGGTCTTCGACACGGCGGGAAATCTTTATGGCACGACCGAGTTAGGGGGAGACAACACAGACTACTGCAACAACTTCTATTCCGGTTGCGGCATTGCTTACGAGTTGAGTCCGACCGCGAGCGGTCCGTGGAAGGAAACAATTCTCTTCACGTTCTCGTCAGCGGTTGGCGGATATCCCACGGCCGGCCTGGCCTTCGACCACGCAGGAAATCTCTACGGCACAACCTTGCAGGGCGGACCGGGGAACTGCTTTCTCTTCACCAGTGGTTGCGGCTCCGTGTTCCAGCTTAGCCCCGGTGCGGGCGGCACGTGGACGGAACATACCATCTACCAATTCACCGGCAACAACGACGGCGGCAACTCCTACTTCCCTGTCGCCGTTGATTCCGCAGGAAATCTTTATGGCACGACCTCCACCGGCGGTATTTACTTCTACGGTGGCACTGCTTTCAAACTGTCGCCGGGCTCCGGTGGAAGCTGGACCTTCAGCGTGCTCCATAACTTTGGTGGCGCGAACGGAGATGTCACCTATCCGCTTTCGGGCGTGGTCCTAGATTCCTCCGGCAATCTCTACGGCACAGGTTACGGGCCCAACGGCACTTCTGACACGGGCATGGTTTTCGAACTGTCTCCCGCCGCCGGCGAGTGGACCACTACTGCTTTGCACGGCTTCACCGGAAAGGACGGAAGTTCACCTTACGGCGGTGTCGTCTTCGACTCCGCCGGAAACCTCTACGGCACAACCGCCAACGGTGGCAAGTCCACCACCTGCCAGGGCGGCTGCGGCACGGTCTTCTCGCTCACGCCATCAACCTCGGGATGGACCGAAACCGTCCTTTACTCCTTCACCAGCGCCGGCGATGGCTCAACCCCGATGTCGGGGGCAACTGTGGACTCCGCCGGCCACATCTTCACCACCACAACGCAAGGCGGTGGCGGACATCAGGGCACGGTGTTTGAAGTAATCCCGTAAGCCGGCTTGCGTAGGTCAGCACTGGTGCCCCACTTCCCGCTTCTTTTGCAGGAAGTGGGGCTTTTGTCGTGGAGCAGCACAGCCCTCCACGGAAACGGTAACGCCAGCGGCTAGGGCTCGTTATGAAGGCGAGCTTCGTGTCAGGGCACGCATTCATGCGCGCCGTAGACGTCCCCACTGCAACGCACATTCGGTCGCGCTGGCACCCCAGCGTGCCTCCCGGCCGAACATTGGTTAGAATCAAGCGTAGAATCGAGCGGACCTTCTTCAGAGATTCAGTTCGCGGCAGGCGAGTGATGTCATGGATCATGAAACCACAATCTCCATTGGCAAGGTCCCCGCCGAGGCCCTGCCGACCCTGGTCTCCGCCAAGCCGTCGGACGCTCCCCTGTGCGGTTCTGTGCTCGTGCTGATCCAGTTCGACGTTTGCGAGGAGATTCGCCTCGACCAGCTTCGCCAAATCCTCGGCGCCCGCACTGCCGATGCCAGCTTCAAACATCTCGCTCCCGGATACGTCCGCTACCAGCGCCCCCCGGTAGAAGAAGTCCTCGAACCTCTCGTTCTCGAAAGCGGCGAGCAACTACAAGGCGACATCAAGTACTTCGACTACGGAGTGGTCAGCGTGATCTTTGAGCTGCCTTTTTCCGGCGACTGGGACAAGCTGGTCCAGCTCTCCAGCCGCTGGGTTTGGGACACCAACTTCGAGAGCCTGGCAACTCGCATTGTGAAACAAAAACTCCAGCGCGCCGCTCCCGCGCTGGTCAAGCCCTACACCACCGAGTGGTTGCAGGAGGACTATTTCATCTTCCACCTGCGCGAGATCGCTGGCTCGCCCTCCGCCACCGACCTCCTTGCTTCACAAGGTAGCTACATCTCTCAGGTCGTACGCGGCGAGACTCAGCCTCTCTCTGATGGCGAGCGCCAGGAGATTCTTCAATCGCGGATTTCCTATTACCCCAACGACCTCGCCGTGATCGGATGGAACGCCGCCTTTATCTACGACAGTCCCCTCGGCGCCGAGACTGCTATCCAACTTCTGCAGTATGCCAACTCGCAGTTGCTCGAGTTCCGCCACTACGACGACCTGCTCACCAAACAACTGGAGGGTGTCTACGACTTCCTCGACCGTGGACGGGGCCTCTGGTCGCGCTGGCGCACCGCCGGCGCCGCCTCAAAACTCCATACCGTCCTGCTCGACGTAGGTGAGCTGACCGAGCGCGCCGACAACGCCATCAAGTTTCTCAGCGACATGTTTTCCGCCCGCCTCTACAAACTCGCAGCGCAAAAAGTGGGCGTGCCCGACTACAAAGACCTGGTCCAGCAAAAACTGCAAACCGCCGAAGAGCTCTACCGCTTCATGGTCGACGAGTTCAACCAAAGCCGCGCCTTCGTCCTGGAGCTAATGGTCGTAATCATTCTGATCATCGAACTCGTCTACTTCTTCCGAGGCAAACCCATCTGAGTTCGAGACAGGCGCAACACCGCCCACGATTGCTTGTCACGCCGCCGGATGCAGACGAAGAACTCGCCCAGACACGCATTGCCAAAGGCTTCCAAGCGGAGTAGATTTCGATTACTCCCCTTACACTGTGCGATTTGGAGGTTCTATGTCGAGAAGGTTGCCGCTTCGGATGGTCCTGACGTTGGTGATTCTCAATCTGACGGTTCAGCCGGCGCTGCGTGCGCAACAGGCGCCCCCAGAAGTTCCCTCGATCACCTTCCGCACCAAAACTCGCCTCGTGCTGGTCGATGTGATAGTCACGGACAAGAAAGGTCAGCCGGTCACAGCACTGAAGGCAGAAGACTTCACGGTCGAGGAAAACGGGAAGAAGCAGAAGGTTTCGATTTTGGTGCCGCCCGGGACTGCTCCATCAGTTGCTCCCACGCCTGCCCCGCCCGGGATCCTCTCCAATCGCCCGGAACACATAGGCCCGGCTGGAATCCCAACCGTGTTGCTCCTGGACGCAGCCAACTCTCCCTTCAAAGAACAAGCTTACGGACGCTCGCAAATGCTGAAGTACGCGGCGGAGCAGGGGCAGTCGGGGCGTCCCATAGCTGTCATAGCCTTGACCGACCGGTTGCACGTGCTTCAGCAGTTCACCAGCGATCCGCAAGTTCTGCTTACAGCCATCAAGAACTTCAAGCCGGAAGAACAGATCCTGCAGCCGGGGACAGGTCCGCCGCCGTCCGCTATGCCGCCAGATATGGGAGGGCCCCACTCGCCCGCTCCGCAGCTTCTCGCCGTTCAAGGCGAACTGAGTAGTTTCGCGAACCTTCAGGTCGGATACAACATAGAACGGCGCACCTTGATCACCATCGAAGCCATGCGCTCTCTGGCACGCATGCTGGGGGGCCTGCCCGGCCGCAAGAATGTGGTCTGGCTTACCGCGAACTTTCCCTTTGACCTGATTCCGGCAGACCGACAGGTCAGTGATGCGGAACTCACCGCAGACCTCCCCAACCGCAACCAGAAGTCGGTACAAGTCATCGCTGCTGGCTCTCTTGCAGGCGAACAACGGGAACTTCACAATCGGGAGATTCGTGAGAGCGAGGCGCTGCTCGCGAGCGCCAATATCGCCATCTACCCCGTGGATCTCAACGGCCTCGTCGGCGGCTTGGAAGGAAGCGCCACTGTATCGACCGCCCACATGGGCGATATCCATGGAGCCGTGCTCGCCAACATGGCCATCGCTCAGGTCGATAGCCTGCAAGCCAGTCAGGGCACGATGAGAGAGGTAGCGGCTGAGACCGGCGGTAAGCCTTACATGAATCAGAACGAAATCAAGGAAGGTGTTACGCTCGCTGCCGCCGACGATAAGGCTTCTTACCAACTTGGTTACTACCCTGAAAACAAGAAGTGGGACGGCAAGTACCGCAATATCAAGGTCAAAGTGGCGCAGAGTGACACGCAGATTCGCTACCGCAAAGGTTACTTTGCAGTGGATCCAACTGAAACCAAAAATCAGAACTACGAGCAAAATGTTGCGGAAGCTCTTCAGGTCAACGCACCCGCCACTCAAATTTCCTTCATGGCGCAGGCCAAACCCGGAGATCCTGGCAAGGTCCGTGTGATTTTTCTCGTCGATGCCCACACTTTGACCGCGGAAGACGCGAGTGGCAGCAAGAAGCTGAATGTCGCGCTCTATGCCAGCGTTTATGCCGCCAACGGAAAGAACCTGGCCACGCGCAGCCTCAAGGTGGACCGCACCTTTGACGCAAGTACATACCAGCAGATTTTGGACAAAGGCATGATGGTGCCGCTCGATATGGACCTGCCCGAGGGTGGTACAGAGCTGCGCCTCGCCGTTCTGGACAACAAGACCGGGTTCATCGGCACCGTGAGGGGCCCGCTCGGACAGTAGGGCGGTTCTCCCCGCCGCGGCACAGCCGCAGGGGTAATTCTTTGTTGTTGACTTGGAGTGAGCTCCAGGACTAATATGTCACTGTACGACATGTCGTATGAGGGCATATATGAATCTTCCACCCCTCACCGAACCGGTCTTGCTCATCCTTCTCAGCCTGGCTGAACATCCCCGCCACGGCTATTCCATCCTCAAAGATGTAGAAGAGGTGAGCGCCGGCCGCGTAGTCCTCAGCACCGGCACTCTGTACGGCGCGCTCCGCCGCCTGCTCGATGATGGCTGGATCGAGCGCTTCGAAGAAAATGACACCAGCCGGGGACGCCAGGCCTATCGCCTCTCGTCCCTCGGGCGCCGCACTCTGCAGACCGAAGTCACCCGGCTGAAGCAACTCACGCGCGTAGCCAGCCTGCGCGCCGCGCGCAAGGGAGCATAAGCGATGCTAGCCCTGTATCGAAGCCTTCTTCGCCTGTATCCCGCCCCGTACCGGCGGCAATTCGCCGAGGAGATGATCGCCGTGTTTCGTGACGTCGATGCCGATGCTCACAAAATGGGAATCGTCGCCACGGCGAAGTTCTACCTTCGCGAAGTCGGCGGCCTGTTTCGGGGAGCGATCGCAGAACATGCCCGGCGCATACTCGGCAGCCACGTATCATTTCCACTCTTGTCCAGGAGGTTCACCATGCGTTCCGAATTCCGCTTCCCCAAATCCACCGCGTTGCTGATGATCGTGATTCTCGCCGGAGTCGTGCTCGCCATCCAAAGGGCGGACGCGATCCGCGCTTCCGTCCCCGACGTCAATCCGCCTGTAGTAGCGATTCAACCAACCCATCTCACATTTTTGCCGACCATGGCATTGATGTTCCTGGTGGTCTACATCGCAGGCGCGGTAGGCTGGGTCGTCTTATTCGCCTTGCGCCGCTCCGGAGTGCACCGCCTATCGCAGGTGTCGTCCACTCCCGAGCATGGTAAAACATAGTACCGCTGTCCGGCGCCTGTCGTCCTGCCATTCCCGCTGCCGTCGGGCTGATCGAACCGGCGCCCGATTCCTTGCCCGAAAACTACGCCGATTACTGAGTGCCCACCGATCACTGACCCCTGCCCTAAGGCCCCACTATCACTTGCAGCGCCCTCGGCGTCTGCATCTGCTGCTTGTAAATGGCGTTTCGCTTCGCCACTTCGCCCACTACGTTGACGTACACCACGTAGCCCCCGTGCGGCAGCGTCTCGCCAAACGGCAAAGTCATACCAATCGTGCCCCGCTTCAACGGAAAATGCTGATACCCGATCTCGGTAGCCCGTCCATTCTCTGCCACCGCCTTCACATCAAACGTTAGATCCATGTCGTCCGCGGTCGAGTTCGTCACCTCCACGCTGCCGTCAATCCGGTTTCCCGTCACGTGTGCCGGAACCTTCCAGGCCACGGTGATGCCCTCCACCACCTTGATCACGAATCCCTTCTGCACCGCCTGCTGCGGGTTGCCACCATCCCGCACCACCACTACAAACTGAAACTCGCCCGCTCGCTCCGCCTGGCCCCGCAGCACTCCACTGTCGTCCAGGGTGATTCCCGGCGGCAGCGTGCCACTGACCACCTTCCAATGCAGCACCGGCACATAGTTGCCCCGCACACCGAGAGCCACCTGATATGGCCCATGCGGATACGTCCGCGGCAACTCGGAAGATTCGATCACGAGTCCGTTATTGTCTTCCGTCTTTGCGGGCGCAATCTTGTCCGACTTCTCCACCCCCGTCGAAGGGGGATTCTTCTGACCCGCTCCAGCCTGCCCCGCAGCGGTAGCGATGCCGATCGCACACACCACTGCGCCCAAAAATGCCATCCACCGCAATCTCAATTTACACCTCATAAACTCCGCCGCTTTCCCAGCCCCGACACCTATGCGGGACGTTCCATAAACCATGCTACCGGAATTCTCGCTCCGACCCACAAGTCCGAGGATCAAAGGGTCCACCGGCACCTGAGAGCTGGATGCAGCGATTCGGAACCGAAGCCGGACTCCTGTGGCCAGAATGTAAAGAATATGTAGAACTTGCGCCAAGACCACATTTTCTTCCTGTACCGCGCGCTACTTATTTCCGTGGTTCGGGTTCAAAGCAACAGAATTCACCTGTGCTAACCTCAAAACTAAAGGTGACCAGCTCCACGATTCGTTCTTTCCAGGGGGAAGTTATGTCAGTACGCAATGGGATCGTCCTGTTCCTCGCGCTCTCTACACTTGCACTTCTGCTTGCCTGCGGTGGCTACAGTTCGCCCAAAGTCCAGCCGCCTCCCAGCGGCGGCTTCAGTAACAGCAATTTGAACGGGACTTATGTTTTCTCATCGACCGGCTCCGATTTCAATGGGGGCTTCCTGGCAACGGCGGGCGCTCTCGTGGCGAACGGAAGCGGCACGATTACAGGCGGCACGATGGACTTGGTCGGCACAAATGTCATCCAGTCCGGTACAGTCGCCCAGTCGATCACCGGTTCCTACAGTGTTGGCGTCGACGGTCGCGGCCAAGCCACCGTCATCAGTTCGGCCGGAACGATCAAGTTCGATTTCGTCCTCACCTCAAGCTCGCACGGGCTGATCACGGAATTCGACGGCAACGGCTCGGGCAGTGGCACCCTTGACTTGCAGACTGCGGTCACGAGTCTGAGCCAGCTCCAGGGTCCCTACGCCTTCAGTTTGTCTGGCGTTGACGCCACCGGCAATGCCGATGCGACAGCGGGCGCGTTCACTCTCGACGGTGCCGGCAACATCACTGTGGGCGTCCAGGATTTCAACGATAACGGCCTTCCTTATCTCAACCTCACCGTCACTCCCGTCAACCCCGCAGTCCTGGGCACGGGCACCGGTCCGGGGACTATCAAGCTCAACACCTCCACATTCAACACGCTGACCTTTGACTTCTACCCGATCGATGCCACGCGGTGGAAACTCATCGAGACGGACACTAGTCCGATCCTGGTCGGCGACGTGTCTACCCAGACGGGAGCTTCCATCCCCACAGGCCAGATGGTATTCACCATGGCAGGTGTGGACTCCTTCGGTCCTGTCGCGGCGGGCGGAGTTATGACCTCTGACGGAACTGGCAACTTTACCGCCGGTCTGGAGGACCTCAATGACGCCGGCACGGTTTCGCAGGCGCAACTGTCGTTCACTGGCACGGCCGTGGCGGGTGGCCCCGGGGTCGGCGGTCGGCTGATTGTAAACCTGGCTGGCTTCAGTCCCGCCACTCAAATCGTCATCTATCCTTCCAGCGAAGGCCTTCTGACGTTGGAAACAGACACAGCTGCCCTCGCCGCCGGTGCCGCCTTCGCCCAGAAAAGTACAACCCTCGCGGCCTCGCAAGGTTACGGACTGAATCTTTCCGCAATCAACATCCCAGGTAACTTTGCCGCACCTTTCGAGGAGGATGACATTGCCGAATTTGTCACGACCAGCAGCGGTTTCAGCGGAATCGTCGACCTCAACGATCAAGGCTCCCCGACATTCAAACAGAAATTCACCGGCACCTACCCCTTCGCAATAGACAGCACTGGCCGCGGCGGAGCCAACACTAACTATTTCAACTACTACTTCTACGACGTAGACGGCTCAACGTTCCTTCTCCTTGAAGTCGACAGCAACCAGATAGGAGTGGGAACCTTCCAGTTACAGACGACGCCCGCGGCAGGTGCGGCGCAGCCAGCCATCCCTATGTTCCGGCCGGCAGTCCGAACACATGCAGCCCTGCGGCGCAAGCAGTAGATTCTTGATGATCTCTAAATAACCACGGGCGCGGCCTCAACGCCGCGCCCTTTTTGTCTCTGTACTATGTGTCCCATCGCTCCCCCGCCCGTCGTGACCTTAGTTACCTTTAACATGTGACCCCACTTCGCGCACAATCACTCTGAGATTTCTGTAATTCGCGGGAGACCAAGCGTGCTCTGTCAACGATTTCTGCGTGTATCCATATTGATACTCATTAGCGCCTCGCTGGCATCGGCGCGCGATCTCGCCCTGGTTTCCAACAAGTCCAACGCCGTGGGCGCCATCACCCTCCCTGACTTGGTCAAGGTTTGCAAAGCCCAGACCAACCGCTGGCCTGATGGCAAGCCGGTCACCTTCGTCATGCGCTCCCCATCTGTTCCTGAAATGAAGGTGGTCCTGGAGAAGGTCTATGCCATGTCGCAGAGTGAGGTCGACGGTCTCATCGTCACCTCCAATCATGCACACCCCAATCATCCCGCCATCGTGGTCGCTACTTCCGACGAAGATCTCGTCAACAAAGTAGCGTCCCTCCCAGGCGCAATTGGCGTGGTGGACGTGTATTCCATCAACAGCAGTGTGGCGGTAGTTAAGGTGGCAGGCAAACTCCCTCTCGAGCCCGGCTACCTGTTACACGGAAACTAAAGTGGCCAGTGATCAGTGTCCAGTGGCCAGGAAGAACAGAGATCTTTAACTGGCCACTGACCACTAGCCACTGACCACTTTTTATGGCAGCACCAGGCAAGAAACTCGCGCCCACTAAGCCGGCAACCCCGGCGGGCGCTCACGCTCGCCGCTACCCGCGCTTTGCCATCGACGCGCGCATGCAGGTCCGCATGTTTCAGGACGGCGAATTCCGCGCCTGCTGGGGACGCTCCACTGAACTCGGCCAGGACGGTATTGGCGCAACCCTTACCGGCGACCTCGAAACCGGGGAGATCGTCTCGCTTGAGATTCCTCTGCCTCTTAGTCCCTACCCCCTGAAAGTCCGCGCTATCGTCCGCTACCGCCAGGGTCTCCGCTACGGTTTTGAATTCCTTACTCTCAGCGATGCTCAGCGCGACACAGTCCGTCGCGTCTGCGAAATGCTCGCCACAAGATCCTGAAATTATTGACGCCAATTACCTCAGTAACTTTCGAGCGATTCCTCCTCGTTTTACCATGCCCATGGCTGGTTCCAGAGGGGGGAACTTCCAAATGGGTGGTCGTGTCACCCGTACACCGCAATCGGGAGAACTCGTGCGCGCCAGGAAGTTGCGTCAGGCGCTCCAGGGCGGAGCCTCCCCTACGTTCGTTCCGCCCGGCAACCCCAGTGACATCATGCGACCGCCTTTTCTTTCCTGGAATCTTGAAAAAGCGGCCTCTGAGAAAACGATTTCCGAAAAAAAGAATTCTGCGGAAAAGAATTCAAGGAAAACCAGTCCCGAAGAAGCTCTCAGCATCCGCCGCCAGTATCTCGAGCAGATCTTTCAAAGCTCACCCGACCCTGTCATCATCACCGACGCTTCCTTCCGCGCGCAGTGCGTCAACCAGGAATTTCAACGCATGTTCGGATACTCCGTAGCGGAAACCCTGGGCCAGCCCATCGACGAACTCATCTTCCCCTCTGATCGCGACGCCGAAGCCCAATGGATCGCGCAATGCTTGCAGCGCGGCGAACCCCTTACCCTCGAAACCCAGCGCCGCTGTAAGGACGGCACCCTGCTCGATGTTTGTGTCTCCTCCGCTCCTCTAATCATCGATGGCCAGACCGTTGCCTTCTACGCCATCTATCGCGACATCTCGGAGCGCAAGCGCGCCGAAGCACTCAGCTCTGCTCTCTATCGCATTGCCGAAAAGGCCAGCGCCGCGCAGGATCTCCAGCAGTTCTTCGCCTCCATCCATGGCATCGTCGACGAACTGATGTGCGCCCGCAATTTCTCCATCGCCATTCACGACGAGGAATCGGAACTGCTCAGCTTCCCCTATTTCGTCGACGAAAAGGAGTCCGCTCCCGCTCCCGGCAAACTCGCCTTCGGCCTCGTCGAATACGTCCTGCGCACCGGTGAACCCTTCCTCTGCACTCCCGAACTTGCAGAGCGTTTGCAGCAGCGCGGCGAAGTCGAACTGGCCTCCCCGCCTCCGCTGCAATGGCTGGGCGTCCCACTCAAAGTCAACCATCACATTCTGGGCGCGCTCGTCCTCAAGAGCTATTCCAAGAACACCCATTTCCGCGAGCGCGACAAGGACGTCCTCACTCTCATCTCGCAACAATTGGCCGCCGCCATCGACCGCAAACGCAACGAGCAGGCTCTGCGCCGCTCCGAAGTCCGCTACCGCTCTCTGGTGCAAACCGCCGTCTACGGAATCTACCGCTCCAGCCTCGAAGGCAATTTCCTCGACGTCAACCCTGCCCTCATCGGCATGCTCGGCTACAACGACGCTCTCGAAGTCCTTGACCTCGATCCTCAAAAAGACGTCTTCGTCGATCCCGCCGAGTACGCCCGCCTGGTCGATGAATTCCGCCGCACCGGACGCATGGATGGCTTCGAAGTCCGCTGGAAGCGCAAAGACGGCGCCACCATCACCGTTCGCATCAGCGGGCGCGCAGTCGCGGGTGGCGACGAACCTTCCGACGTCCTCGAAGCCATCGCCGAAGACATCACCGAGCGGCGGGTCCTCGAAGACCAGTTCCGCCAGTCTCAGAAAATGGAGGCCGTAGGCCGGCTCGCCGGCGGCATCGCTCACGACTTCAATAATCTGCTAACCGTGATCAACGGCTACACCGAGGTTCTCCTTTATCACCTCAGTCCCGGCCACCCTCTGCATGCCAAGGCCGAAGCCATACAGCAAGCCTCCGATCGCGCCACCACGCTAACGCGCCAGCTCCTCGCCTTCAGCCGCAAACAGCTCCTCGAACTCAAAGTCATCGACGTCAACGCCATCGTCGCCGACATGGAGCGTCTCCTCCGCCCACTAATCGGCGAAGACATCGAACTCACCACCAGCCTCACTCCCAACATCGGCTGCACTCGCGCCGACGCCGGACAGCTCGAGCAAGTCATCATGAATCTCGTGGTCAATGCCAAAGACGCCATGCCGAGCGGCGGCAAAATCTGCATCCGCACCGCCAGCGTCACCCTCGACGATTCCTACCGCCCGGAAAACACTTTCATCAAGCACGGCCCCTACGTCATGATCTCCGTCAGCCAACACGGCCAGGGAATGGACCGCGAAACTCAAGCCCGCATTTTCGAGCCTTTCTTCACCACCAAAGAAAAGGGCAAAGGCACAGGCCTCGGACTCTCCACCGTCTACGGCATCATCAAGCAGAGTGGCGGATATGTTTTCGTGCAGAGCGAACTCGGCCGCGGCACGGTCTTCACTATTTATTTTCCCCGCACCGACGAACCGTCCGAGGCTCACGGCGCCACTCCCGTTTCCCACTCCGGCGCTGGCGGATCCGAAACCATCCTCCTGGTAGAAGACGAAGACTCCGTCCGCCAGTTGGTGCGCGAGACCCTCGAATCCCGTGGCTATCGTGTGCTGGAAGCACCCAACGGCCAGGACGCACTCACCCTCGCCGCCACCCATTCCGATCCCATCCATTTAATCATCACCGACGTAGTCATGCCCGGCCTCAGCGGCCACGAACTCGTCCAGCAACTCCTTCCCGCGCGTCCTGCGATCAAAGTCCTCTACCTCTCCGGCTACGCACAGGAAGCCTTCGCTATCCCGGGCGCCGCCGACGCCCCAAAAACTTTCCTGCAAAAACCCTTCACCCTGCAAAGCCTCTCCCGCAAAGTCCGCGAAATCCTCGGCCCGCCCGCCAAGTAGGATTTTGGTTGGCGCAACGCTTCAGCGCTGCGATAGATTTCCCTTTGATAGCTAGCTTTAGCTTCCGAGGTACTTGGACGAACTCCGCCACCGCCCGCTTCCCCCCTGAATCCCCACCTCCACCCTCATCATCAGTACAATAAGAATCTGGAGGAAAAATCATGGCTTACGAACTACCCCCCCTGCCCTATGACTACGCAGCGCTCGAACCTGTCATCGACAAGCAGACAATGACGATCCACCACGACCTTCATCACGGCGCATACGTAAAGAACCTAAACGCCGCCATCGAAAAACATCCCGAACTCGGCAAGAAGTCTCCCGAAGATTTGATCCGCGACCTCAACTCCATCCCCGAAGACATTCGCGGCGCAGTCCGCAACAACGGCGGCGGCCACGTCAACCACACCATGTTCTGGAAGATCATGAAGCCTAAAGGCGGAGGCGATCCCAACGGCCCCATCGCCCAGGCCATCACCAAGACTTTCGGCAACTTCAAAGATTTCCAGGCCAAGTTCAACGATGCCGGCGTAAAACAATTCGGCTCCGGATGGGTCTGGCTGGCGGGTAAAGGTGGCGACATTCAAATCATCTCTACCCCGAATCAGGACAACCCCATCTCGCAAGGCCTATACCCCATCTTCGGCAACGATGTCTGGGAGCATGCCTACTACCTGAAATACAACAACCGCCGTCCGGAATATTTGGCCGCGTGGTGGAACGTAATCAACTGGGACGAAGTCAATGCCCGTTATGAAAGCTTCAAGTCCAGCAAGTCAGTCCAAGAACCGGCGATGGCGCATCGCTAAGTGGATTGTGCGGGTCGGCACTCCCTTCGGCAAGCTCAGGGCAGGCTCTGTCCGACTGTTCCACGCAGAGAGAGGGGCCGGCTCGGCTGGTCCGCGCGCGGAGCGAGCGGAACCGGCAATCAGTCGTAAACAAAAGAGGCCCCGCGCACCAGCGGGGCCTCTTTCTAAGATTTCGGCGAACAGTTTGCGGCTCCTAAGCCGCCGCCGTCTCCACATACTCATTCGGGTCGGCCTCGAACTCCTTCTGGCATTCTTCCGAGCAGAAAAAGTATTTTCTTCCTGCAAATTGCGACTGGAATTCGGAATTCCTCTTTTCGTCAACTTTCATTCCACATACCGGATCAGTCGTCATGATCCCTCCTTGAAGGAATTGTTGCTCCCACCCTCTAGCGGATAGCACAAGTCTTTCCGTTCTCCATCTTGGCCAAGTAATTGAGTCCGTTCGCCTTTCCCGTGAGACGCTTTCATCTACATAAAATCCCCGAAGAAAATTCTTCTACCCCTGTGCACCTTATACCCACCACTCTCCTCCGTCAGAACGAAGTTTTGGGCGAGGCTGTGGAGTGGAATCACCAAACTCAGCCCGGAAGAGGGGGGTGGCAAGGCCCGGCGGAGCAACACCGGGCAGAAGTGGAAAATCGGCACCAAGCCCGCGGCTCAAGAAGGGAACACCAATGCGCGAGGCCGAGGGATTGCAGCGATCTGGCTTCTAAAAACAGGACCCTAGTTGGACATCGACGAGCGACGGTTTTGCAGCTACAATAACCACAGCATCCAAGGAGATGCTGAACAGGCTCTATCCGGCCGAGCCGGAGGGGCACTGGAGGAGACAATGAGCATCACCCCGTTTTTCGGGCGTCCCGACCTTCCTGGTCATGACGAGTTCCGCCCGAAGGTCACCACTGCTTCTCTGCGGCAACAAAAACTCCGTCACGAACCCATCACCTGCCTCACCGCCTACGACTACGCCACCGCGCGCCTGGTGGATGAAGCCGGCATCGAGATGATTCTGGTGGGCGATTCGCTTGCCCAGACTATTCTTGGCTACGACAACACGCTCTCCGTCACCATGGACGAGATGCTGCATCATGTGAAGGCGGTGCGCCGCGGCGTGAAACATGCGCTGCTGCTGGCCGACATGCCTTATGGGTCTTATCACGTTGAGGCTGAAAGCGCTCTCAACAACGCCACGCGCTTTGTGAAAGAAGGCGGCGCGGAAGTGGTGAAAATCGAAGGCGGCGAAAAGCGTGCTGACCTCATTCGCCGCATCATTGACGCCGAGATCCCCGTGGCCGGCCACATTGGGCTGACGCCGCAGTCAGTCAATGTAATGGGCGGCTACAAGGTGCAGGGGAAAGATCTCAGCGGCATCGAGCAACTCATGCGCGATGCCGTGGCGCTCGATCGTGCCGGAGTATGCTGCATCGTGCTGGAAGGAATCCCGCGCGAAGTGGCGGCGATGATTACGGCGGAGGTTGGCACGCCGACTATCGGCATTGGCGCTGGTCCGGAATGCGACGGCCAAGTGCTGGTGTTTCATGATCTGCTCAACCTTACGTTTGCGCCGCCCGCAAAGTTTGTGCGCCGCTACGGCGATGCCGCGGCGCTCATCAGCAATGCTGTGCAGGCGTTTCGCAGCGATGTGAAGTCGCTCCAATATCCATCGGATGAGGAGTCGTACCATCTGCCGAAGGAGACGAAGGCTGGGTTGGACACGGTGCTGGCGCGAAAACGGGCCATGCAGCGGTAGGAAATTCTGAGCCACGGACTTTCGCGGATGAACACGGATATACCAAGACCATGTCTTCAAATAGACCTGGCTGCGGTGCTAGGCTATTGTTGAGGAGATAGTTATGACGCACCTCTTGCCTGCGTTTTTTTTGCCGTTCTTCGGTTTTGGGTTCGTAATGTATTTTCTGCCATCGATCCTTGCCTTTGCCCGCAGTAAGCGGGACACTGCCGCCATTGTTCTGCTGAACTTCTTCCTGGGCTGGACGGTGATTGGCTGGGTGATCGCACTGGTCTGGGCCGCGAAGACGGACGTGCCCATGGTGGCGCGGTGAGTTTGTCCGGCACTCCGGGTGGTTCGCAGGCCTGCTTTGTATCTGCTGTTGGATTTGCACTCGAGATGAGTTTTTCTCTCGCGGCTCAGTCGCGGCAGGACGTGCCGCCAGATGCGGCGACTCTGCTGCGGGCCGCCCTGCTGCGGGCTATCTGGGGCTTCTCCCCAAAATGAGGGTCTGCAACACCATCGAAGACATGCAGGCTGCGTGCCGCGCGGCGCGGACCGGCGGAAAGCGCCTGGGGTTCGTGCCAACCATGGGTGCTCTGCATGACGGGCACCGGTCGCTGGTGCAGGCGGCCATGGCTTCTTGCGATGTCGTCGCGGCCTCGATTTTCGTGAACCCCACGCAGTTTGGTCCTAACGAGGACCTGGCGAAATATCCGCGCACCTTCGACCGCGACCGGGAACTGCTGGAAAAAGAAAGCGTGGAATTGCTCTTCGCTCCCTCGGTTGAGGAAATGTATCCGGCCGGCGCCGTGACCTGGGTCACGGTGGAAGAGCTGAGCAGCAAGCTGGACGGGCGTTCCCGGCCCGGGCATTTTCGCGGCGTCACCACGGTTGTAGCAAAGTTGTTTCACATCATCGAGCCGGACGCGGCTTTCTTTGGCCAGAAGGACGCCGCGCAAGTTGCGATTATTCGCCGCATGGTGCGCGATCTGAATATTCCCGTGGAGATCCTAGCTTGTCCGATTGTGCGTGAGATCGATGGCCTGGCCATGAGTTCACGCAACGCTTATTTGGATCCGCAACAGAGACGGCAGGCGCTGGTGCTGCATCGGGCGCTGACGGGCGTGAAGAAATCCTGGGAAGCCGGCGAACGCTCGGCGGAGGGACTAGCGGCTGTGGGCCGGGCAGAGATTGCGGCAGAGAAAGCAGTCCGCCTCGATTACTTCGAGATCGTCGATCCCGAAAGCCTGGAGCCAGTCGAAAATGTTAGCCAAGTAGCACTGGTGGCAGTGGCCGCATTCGTAGGCCAGACGCGGCTTATCGATAACATCCTGCTCCAGAACAGCCGCTAACGCTCCGCATGGACTGCGGTGGAAACCGCCGCGGAAGCAGTCGGAGAAGTCTCCGGAGAGGACAGTCGCTGGCGCACCATGGCTTCGATCTGCGACCAGATGTGAGGGTCGCACTCGCTCTGCATGTGGCCGGAGGTGAAAACGCGGCTGAACCAGGACGCCTCAGGGCAGGCGATTGGCTCCTTCTGGTAATCCATGCGGTAGTTTCCCAGGACTTGGGTCTTCCCGGGATCGGCGGCCGTGATTTGGGTCCGCCCGTGGAGAATGCCATGAGGCTGATAAAAATTCACGGCTGCGGCGACGTTGTCGGGGATGATGGCGTCGTTCTGCCACGCCTTGGCGACGCTATCCACTTGCACCGTCAGCAAAACCGCTACGCCCTCCCGTCGCAACTCACGTGCCAGCAACACCGCCGCTGCGGCCCCCCAACTGTGCCCGAAGAGAATAATTCGCGCGCGAGCCTTTTCTTCCGGGGAAAGGGTGCCATCGTGATCCGTATCGAGCAGGCGAAGGATAACGTCATAGGCTCGCTTCCTGCGCCGGTTTTCGAAAACACGCACGTAGGTATCTTTGGGAACAGTACGCTGGATTCGTTGCCCGAGTTGTACCGGGCCGTGGCGCGGGTTGTCATGGCCGACGAAACCACCCACGAAACCGATTACGATGCTGGTAGGAACGGGAGTGGTCGCGGGTGGGGCTGCGGCATCCACCGCTCGCGAGAGCGCCGGCATAGTCGCACCCAGAATCGCCAGAGTGACGAGCGAAGCGCGAAATGGAGCTATCCAGCGCAAGCGGGCTCCCAGTCGATCAGATGATTCGTTCCGCCGGACGGATGCGGTAAGAACGGACGATTCATTCGCCGAACGTTACTATCCGAGCGCGTGTCAGCCGCCCGTTCCGGACAAAGTCGATGATGCAGCCAAATGCCGCGACCAGCGGAGATTTTCGCGCATTTGACCCGACCGTCAGTCTACACCCGTTTGTCAAATCTCAAGCGGGCCTTTAGTCTCTGACCGGCGTTTTCTACCGGAGACGAAAGTATTCTCCGCGAGGATGTAGCGCAGCGCCTGGTCGGCAGCTTTGCGGATTCCGATGCGCGGTGTGATTTGGATCTTTCTCGTGCGAAAGCTGTCGTCTGCAATCCACAAGCTAGAACTAGTTGAGGTGAGATCGCATCCGTTATCGCGAGTGCGAGTGATGCCAAAGGCTTCCGCCAGGCGTCCCGGGCCGCTGGTGAGCCGAAGAAGATCGCGGGGGCGTTGCAGAGCCACGTTTCGCGCCCGCGCCATTTCCTCGATGCCCATGAGGGGTTCAAGTGCTCGGAAAAGAACCGACCCGGCCTTCCCGTCGCTCTCACACGACACATTCAGGCAATAATGGTTGCCGTAGATGAAATACACGTAGGCGTAGCCGGGAGGGCCGAATAGAACTGAAGTGCGGGCGGTGTTGCCGGCGGCGGCATGGGCTGCGGGATCGTTCTCTCCGAGGTAGGCTTCCACCTCAACGATGCGGCCTGCCAGGCGCAGGTTTCCGCAGTTGCGAATTAGAATCTTGCCGAGCAGTGCACGCGCCACGCGCCGCGGATCGCGGCCGAAGAATGTCCGATCAAGAGGTTGAAACACGGCGGTCCGAAGCTCGCTTGCCTGCTTAACCATCCCAGCGAAATCTTAAGATTACTGCGAAGCATTGGTCATCGCGCGGCCAATAGTTCCTGTAACGACTCGCTAAATCGGCCTGGGTTCTGTGGTCCTGGCAATGGTTACGTTTGACGGGGTGTCGCTGAACGATTTGCCGGGTTCGTAGGCCCGCTTCTCATGCTTATCACCCACCTTACGAATGGCGTCATGCCAGCCATCGTCCCAGCTGATGCGGGCCTCTCCGTCCACGAAAATCCAAGTGCCGCGTGGCGGGCCGATCGACTTCCTGGCTTTGCCGTCACGTTCGAGGGTGATATAGAAACTGCCTCCATTACCTTCCCCAACCTGCCACTTGCTGACAAAGTGGTTCCTGCCCGGTACTGAAATCGGGGCCGTGTTTTCGAATTCAATCTGCGCAACATCGGTGGCCGGAATGTTTTGCCGATGTCCATCTTTGAAAACGATCATGGCTGGAGCATTGAAATCGATGCGCACGATATCCGCGACCTCAAGATTTTGCCGGTGTCCGTCTTTGAACACAATCACCATGGATCCGTGATCATCGGCGGGGGCGGCGCTTGCCTTGGCCATACTGCCGGCGGCGGCAAAAACAAATGCTGCAAGAATCCAGAATGCTTTGGCGGTATGGCGCACAGCCTTTCTCCTTCCGACTCTTCCGAGCCATGACGAGCGTAAATACACCGCTCCTTCAAGATGGTACGCGGGGAAGCACATATTTGTTCCGGCAGCTACGTGGGCGCAACACAAGCCACGCCCTTTGGCGGGCCGCCTTCAAATAGATCAATATGCCCTCGCACGTCGAACTTACGCCGCTCCCTTGGCTGATTCCTTTAGATACGCCAGCACCTCTCCCGCATGGCCTTCAGCCTTCACCTTGGGAAAGATGTGCTGGATCTTGCCGTCGGGCCCGATGATGAACGTTGTCCGGACAATCCCCATGACCTTCTTCCCGTACATGTTCTTTTCCTGCACAACGCCAAACGCGTCCGCGACTTTCTTGTCGGAATCCGCCAGCAAGGAGAAGGGTAGCTTGAATTTAAGCTGAAACTTTTTCTGCGCCTTGGGCGTGTCGGGGGAGATGCCAAGTAACACGGCGCCGGTTTTCTGCATCTGTCTATAAGTGTCGCGAAACTCGCAGGCCTCGATGGTGCATCCCGGAGTGTCCGCGCGAGGATAGAAATAGAGCACGACGACTTTGCCGCGCAGAGCTTTCAGTGAGATTTCCTCTCCGTTCTCATCCTGCAAAGTAAACTCGGGAGCCTTATCATTGACATTGATACTCATGAGCGCCTCATTTCGAGAAAAGTCCACAATTTCGGCATCGGCAAGGCCGAGGCCGGAACGACTTGTGTCCAGAGAGTTCTTATACCTTAGATTGGGGTGTGCCGTCATCGTCATTCTGGCGTTCTTCGCGGCAGTGACGCCCCGAGGCGCGGCGCAAATGCCGCAACTCAAGCGCCCTCAGGAAACTCCTGACGAGAAGCCTGCCGAGAATAAGAAGTCAAAGAAAAAGGTGAAAGGCCCCCGGGCTGTGGGACTTTTGCAGCTCAACAGCAGTGGCAAGGGGACGTTAATCCCGATCACAATTCTCGTGGACGGCAAGTTCTATGATGCCAGCGTTTACAAAGCAGATCCGATCCCGATGGCGCTGGAATCCGGCACGGTGTATGAGGTTGAGCAGACGGGCGATTCGCAAGGACTGTTTACGATCAATGGAGCGCTGCACAGTAAGAGCCCGGGTAGCGTGCATCCATGGACGGGCTCGGGCTCCTACTTGCCGAATGGCACGGAGGCGGCAAAGACCACGCGGAAAGCGGAAGACGTGCCCCTGGGGATGGGTAGCAGCGGCAGCGACGAACCGCCGCGCCTGACTCGGGGAAGTGCATCGAAGCCGGTGGGGTCCGGCAGTTCGAGTCCCACACCTGAGTCAAAAGCTCCCGCGGGGACAGGATCGTCCGAAAAGGCCGCTGCCAGCGCGTCTCCGGCGTCCCCACAACCGGCAAGCGGTTCATCGGGCGCTGGATCGTCCGCTAAGGACTCACCAAAACCCGCCGTTCAGCCGGCTTCTGACAAGACCGCGGATGAAAGCGGCAAGCAGCAATCGCTAAAGGATAAGGCTCCTGATCAAGCGTCGCCGAATCAGCCATCGCCGGGTCAGGCTCCGACAAGTCAAACGTCATCAAGTCAAACATCCGAAAACTATTATCGCCCTACGTTGCGCCGAGGAAAGCCCACGCAGTCCGCGCCACAGGACGATGAACTTGCCTCGAAGACTGGCAAACCTGAGACGGTGGCAACTACGACTCCGTCCAACTCCTTGCAATTTATTCCGGCTATTTCCGATGACGGCGGCCCTTCCCCGCGGCCTTACAAGTTCTTCTGGAAGCCGGGCGAAGAGGAAGAGCGGCGCAATCAGATGCTGGCGCTGGCGGCAGAAGAAGTGCGGGCTTACGCGAAGGCACTGGCCAAGAACCTCATTCCGGCCAAGCCGCCCGCACCGAAGCCGTCCACTGCAGGACGCAAAGCTCCGGCAAAGCCCGCGCAGCCGGTGTTTGAGAACACTCAGTTTCATGCCTTCGATGTGTGGGGAAACAACCAGCCGGTGATGATCTTGAGCACTGAAGGGCATCTTCCACCAACGCCAGGAGCAACCACGGCGCCTGAGGCCTACAGCATTACCCTGGTGGCCCGGACCGACATCTACGGCAATCTGCGAAAAGTGTACGCAGGCGTGACCGACAAGTTTCACTTGGACGTCACCCCGCGCCTAGAGTTGATTGACGCAGTCGATGCGGATGGAGACGGTCGCGGCGAGCTATTGTTTCGCGAAACGACCGATGCCGGCAGCGGCTATGTAATCTACCGCGCCACCGCCGACAAGCTGTGGAAGATGTTTGACAGCCTGGGCGAGTAGAAGAAAGTTCTCAGTTCTCAGTTCTCAGTTCTCAGAAAATCGCCGACAGCCAGGTCTGAGAACTGGGAACTGAGAACTGGTTTCCTACGTTTCGATGCCTACATGGCAGACGCGGCCGACCAGATAATCGGAGGCGGACTTGCCATCTTCCATGGTCATGACTTCGATGGGATAAGCCTGGTTATGCGGCCGCAGAATCAGGTGGCTACCGGCAGTTTCCACGTACTTCACGGTGCAACTTTCATTCTTCAGCACGGCGTACATGTTGAACTCGCCCTTGCGATAGGGCTTGAGTGAGTTGTAGTGGCGGTCGATGAGGAGCGTGGCTCCGGGCAGCAGGCGCGGGTACATGCTCATGCCTTCGCGGGCATCCACTTTGATGAGCACGAAACGCTCCCATTGCTCGCGATCGCCTTCGGTTTCGGTTTTCAGCTTCTTAAGAAAGCTTTTCTTGAATTTCAGGATTTCCTTGACGTTCATGCTGGTGATGAGTGGGTGGGTGGCGGCGACGGTTCCATCGGTCAGAAGGACGTTCTGGAACTCGTCGTTGCTGGGAGGCAGGATCGAAGCGCGCTTGTTGACCTCGGAGGGATCGAGCAGATCCAGCACCGAAAGATGCTGGACAGCCAGGACCCGGTCCATGCCCTCGAGGCTCAAGCCGCGCTTGCGATTCAAGAAGTTAGAGATATGAGCCTGCTTGAATCCCGTCTGTTGAGCCAGACGGAGGCCGGTCAGATCGCCTTCATCAATGCGCTCCCAAAGTGTATTGCGCAGGTTGTCTTGCAGCACTCGAAATTTCATAGCTGGGAGTATAGCATGGGGCTTATAGCAATACGCTAATTAAATACGATTTCCACAGCCCCTTTGGTATAACAACCTTGACTCCAAAATTTAGCAGCTATAGGATCGCAAGAGTCGTATAACCCAAATACTTTTTCGGGGATCACCAGCCATGAGCAGCGAGTATAACTGTAACGAAGAAAAGGACTTCGTCGAATTCCGCCGGAAGGTGCGGGGGGCCGAAGTGCTCTCCGCGGCGATGGAGCGTTTGCTCAGGTCGGTGAACTTCAGCGGCCGGATCAGCGTGGTGGTGCAGAACGGCCGGGTTTTGAAGTCGGGCTACGAAGAAGGATTTTTTCGGCAACGCGACTCCAGCACAATGCTTGAGCGCGGGGTGCCCATCGAACCATAAACAGTTGCCGGCATTCGCTTTATCGTGTTCAGGGATGCCAGGGGAATAAGGCAGTCAGAAAGTAAGTTCGACAATTAAATAGCCAAGCAGGCCATCGTAAGAGAAACGAGCCCTGCGTTCGGTTTCCGCTTTTAGCGGCGACTGGCGCAGGGCTTTTTGTTTTGGCTGAAGCCTTCGGGCTCTGGCAAAACGTGCCGCAACCGCCCAGGTTCGCAACGCGGAGCCCGGACTCTCTGGAGGAGTGATGAACGCGAAGGCAAGAGCGAGCAGTTCCACGCATGAAATGCAATTCGAACTGAAGTATTGCGAACGCTGTGGCGGGTTATGGCTGCGTCCGGTGGGTGGAGGACAGATTTATTGCGGGGTTTGCGCACAGGCGATGGGTGAACTGCCTCCCGTCTCCAGCAAGTGGGACGGCGGGGAAAGCGCGAGGGTGCCTCTTGGGCCGCGATGGGCCGGGGATAGCGACGACGCAGACAGCTACGAGGACGACGACGAGTTGGGATTCGACGCGGCCGGAGGTGTGGCATGAGAGGCACTATCGATTGGATGGATGCACAAGCAGATGGCTCTCCTCCTCCAGACGATGCTCTCAATTCACACCTGCCCTGCGGGGAAGGGGATGAGCGGCCTTCCGGCGAATCTTCTCCCTCCGAGTTGTGGCAAGGATTGCCCACGCATGACTTTTCTGCGCGATTGGGCATTCCGAATGAAGCACAATTTGACGACGATCCCCTTGATCGAAATCCGGATTTGTGGATGTATCGAAAGCGCACGGTAGGTTTGTTGCGCCGCTACCTCCGCTTTTCGTTGGAAACAGGACGCTTGCCGTCGTTCATTGGACGGGAATTCTTCCGTGCCAAGGTTTCCTTCTACACCGCGGCTACGTTCGAGGACCGGGTGATCTTTGTTCGTGACGTGGAAAAGGCGTTGGAGAGATTGGAGTACTGGGATCGGCAGTTAATTGGGCGCATCGTATTGCAAGAGCACAGTCACGAGCACGCTGCGCGGATCCTGCATTGCAGCCGCAGTACAGTTTCCCGGAGGTTCCCGTTCGTCCTCGACCTGTTGAGCGAAGATTTTCTTCGGGTAGGACTGCTGGCTGAGTCTTCGAAGGGGGGCTCCTCGCGATGACAAAAATCTTGTCAAGAGGGTGTTTTGGGCAAAATCTTCGCAAGTTGTTGATGACATGGCAAATATAATTTTGCAAAACATGACACAATTACCCCCTGCAAAATGCTATTCTGAATATATAGAGTAAAGAAAAAAAGAATACTCTATAGGGCGGCGCGCTGAAGAGCGCGCCTTTCGTATTTTGGCGTGAGTCGAGCCGGAACCTCACGAGGCTACAGCAGGCGTGTCAAAGCCCGGTTTGTGCGCAGGCCTGAAAGACCTGCACCACCGAAGCTGTCTACTGGAGGGCGAAGCGTGAGCGTGAAGAAGGCAAAGGGCAACAAGAACCGCACAGCAAAGAAAGCTGGGAAGAAAAGCGCGTCGGAAAACAATTCAAAGCCGGTGGACATGGTGCGGGTGCGGGAAAACATCAACAACATGGTGAAGAACTCCGCGAGGAAGATTGCCACGGAGGTGATTAAAGTCGCGAAGACCGGGCAACTGGCGTCGGCGCGATATCTGTTCGAAGCAGTGGGGCTGTATCCGGCGACCGAACAGACGGAAGCGCGACCGATCGAAACCTCGCTGGCCCATACGCTACTGAAGCGGATGGGGTTGCCTTTGGAGCCGGTGGTTTGCGAAGACGATGGAACGCCGGCTGTGTCGAGTGTTGCGAAAGACGCTGTGACGAGAGCAACGGGGATTGCTAAGGAAGATCTGGCATGCGAGCGCGACGAAGGGCAGGTCGTTCCGCCTGAAGGCGAAGAGTAAACGCGCATCTGGCACTGGAGCTTCGGGCGTTCGCTCTGGCTAGCCAGTGAAAGGTTTAATGCGGAGATCGCGGAGGAAGGCTGCTGAGATCGCTAGGAGGATACCGTAGAATGAAGCGCGGGAGTTGGAATGCAGCTGAGATCGGCGGCCAAGCCGCACTGTCGGTTTCGCCGCGTGTGGAATCGCGCTGGCGAAAGCTGCTGGTTGCATTCCCGATGGAAGCCTTCCGGGAAGAATCTCTCCAGAAGATTCGGGCGGACAGAAGTGTCCGGGTCAGAGGACGCAGGGTGGGGATGGACATAACGTGGGTGACCGACCGAATCGCGGTTGGAGGCGGGATATGGAACTCGGATAATATGGCGGCGGTATCGCGCGCGGGCATCACACACATCATCGACATGCAGATCGAGTTCGACGATACGCCGCTAGCGGCGGAGCATGGGATCGCGGTGTGCTGGAATCCGGTGGACGATGATTTTGCTCCGAAGGCTCCCGGCGTATTTGCGCGGGGCGTGGAGTTTGCGGAGGCGGCGCTGGAAGACAACGAGGCGAAGTTGTTTATCCACTGCGCGGCTGGAGTACACAGAGCGCCGATGATGACGCTGGCTTTGCTAGCGGTGATGGGATGGACAGTGGAGGATGCCATGAATTTGATCGAGACGCGGCGTCCTGCCGCTGACTTCGCCGCGGTTTATGTTCGGAGCGTGGAGAGGTTTTTGGAAGGGCGGAGTTAGGAGCTTCGGCTGTCGGGGTTGGGATGACCAAGTCCGAGAGCAGCGGGGATAGAAAGTAGAAATGCCTTGCCGGGCCGATAGTGGACAGGCTAGGAATCCTTCGACTGCAGGTTGTACTTCGCTTTCGCGAAGCACAACCCTCGCTCAGGAATGACACGAGGAGGAAGTATGTTTCAGGCATGCCGCCCGACGGGGCGGCTTTTTTTTTGGATGCTGACGGTGGTGGTAATGGCATCGAGCACGCTGGTTTGGGCGCGTGAAGAAGCTTCCTTGGGAAAGCCGGCAAGTTCCCCGACGGCGAAGCCGGGTGCGGCAGAAACGTTGCCGCGCGCGGCTTCGCCGGCCCCCCAAAGCGGGCCGCCATTGACGAGCGTGGTGGACACGGTATTTATGGCGGATGGAACTCCCGCGCAAGGCGTCCTGGTGATAACGTGGCCAGCGTTTGTGGCGGCGAGTGGGGCGGCGGTGGCGGCCGGCGCGAAGAATGTGACGCTGGGGTCCGGTGGCGCATTGAACGTTGCGGTGGCGGCAAATGCGAGCGCGAATCCTCCCGGGGCTTATTACACCGTCGTGTACCAGTTGGGACCAGGCGAAGTGCGAACCGAGTACTGGATTGTGCCGACGAGTTCTCCGGCGACCCTGGCGCAGGTGCGGACCACCCCTGGAGCAGGAACAGCTGTTCCAGGAGCATCCGTGCAGTACGTGAATACGGCGGTGGCTACGAAGGCGAACGACAACGCTGTGGTTCATCTTGCCGGGGCGGAGATAGTGAGTGGGACCAAGACATTCGCGGCATCGCCGAACGTTCCGACGCCGGTGGGCACCGGCGACGTCACCAACAAGTCCTATGTGGATGCGGCGATCGCAACTGTGGGAGCCGGGAATTTTCTGCCGACGGCGGGCGGGGCAATGACGGGGACTCTGACGTTGAGCGGAAATCCGACAGCGCCTTTACAAGCGGCTCCCAAGCAGTACGTGGATTTATCGGCGGCAGCGAAGGCGGATCTGATAAGCGGGCTGGTGCCGACAAGTGAGTTAGGGAGCGGAGCAGCTTCTTCGTTGAACTGTTTGCTGGGAAGCGGGACGTGGGGAGCCTGTGGATCAAGCGCGAATGCGACCCAGATTCAGAGTGTTCCGGTGGGGTCGACGGCGCCCTCCAACGGGCAGGTGCTGACGTATTCGTCGACATCCGGGCAATATGCGCCGGCGACACCGAGCGGAGGCGCGGGCGGCGTATCTGTGACTCCAACAGTGAGCCAGAACATCGCGCAGCCGGCGGGCACGCAGTTCAGCGTGAACAGCCTCAGCGGGATTCGCTATGTGACGCCGAGCGATAACTGGTTGCAGAATCCCAGCGGAAGCCTTGCGACGGGAGCGAACACGGTCACGTTGATCCCGTGCCCTCGTGGCCTGACGGTAAACACTCTTGCCGGAACGCAAACCTATATCTACGTCTCAGGCGTAGGAACACCCGAAACGGCACTCATCAGTTCGACCACTTGTACGCAGGCAGGCGGATCAAACGGGACCATCACTTTCACCGCGGCCAATAGTCACAGTTCCGGGTACGCGATTGGATCGGCGTCTCAAGGCGTGCAAGAGGCGATCAACGCGGCGGCTTTGATTCCAAACTATAGCAACACCGCGGAGTTGGGATCCGTTGTGATTCCTCCTGCGCAATATACGTGGCAGGCGCGGGTCACGGTCCCAGCCGCTGGGATGGAGCTGAATTTCGCTGGTTCGGTCGTGACCTGCACCATGGCTGACACCTGTCTGTTCGTGGGGAGCAGCGCGCATCCCACCTATGTGTGGGATGTGACGATCAGGAACTTCACGGGGCAGGCCGCATGTAATAACTGCAACTTTCCGATGATCGAAGATGCGGCACAGAAGACCCGGCTGATCGCCACAGGGTCGGCCAACTCTTTTCCCTTAGGCAGCGCCACCAGCGGAAGCTCGTTCGGGTCTCTCATTCAGGTGGACAACGACCAGGCTGCGATCATCGACGGATTCTCGTCTTATCAAGGCCGTTGGTACCACTGCACCACGGCTTTCTGCTCGGTGGCGATCAAAGGGGCCGGAGGCAGCGGAAACGCCGGCCTCATGTACATCAAGAACGCGAACATGAACTTGAACTGTGAAGCGAATGGAGTAGACAACCAGAACTCCAATACGCTGCGGATTTCGGATTCTGTCATTCAATCGCAAGCCCAATTTGGCGTGCGCTCGACCTCGACTTACAGCAACGTGCCGAACGTGGAACTGGATAACGTCTACATGGAAGTAGCCGGGTGCGCTGGCTCGAATCCCCTCGGCATCGGGATTGCGGGATTGATCGTGGAGGGCGGATTTGCTTCCGTCAAGAATTCCGTTGGGCCTACTGGAGCATCGCAATTATTCGCCAACACGGGAACGACTCAATACAATTACTACATCGTGGCGCATAGCTCGTCCAACGGCGGGCTGACCAGTGCGCCGTTTCTTGCGGGTATCGCGCTCACGAACGGGTCAGGAAGCGTTCCGGTAGCGTGGCCGCAATTCGGAACCACGGGGACGGTGACGTACGACGTCATCCGGACTTCGGGCCTGGCGAATAATCCCGCACCTTACACGGCGAATTGCGGCGGCGGTTCTACGACGACCTGCGGATCAGTGGTGACGGGATTGACGGTGGGATCGAGTTGCTCTGCGGTAGGCTCGACCAACATTTGCACGTTCACTGACACAGCGTCTGCCAGCACCTCAAGCTATACGGTAACCAGTCCGCCGACATACTGGCCGGCGCTTACGTTCTGGAATGGCGCGGTAATTTACACCACCTCTGGGGATGCAGTGGGGGTAAGCCCGGTGCCGTCGGGCGTACACTTCGACCGATTTGGCGACAATGTGTCGAATCTTGCGGCGAACCCAGTAAACCAGGTGGTGAGCAGCTTCGGAAATCTGCTGCCGAAGTTCTTTGCGCAGCAATGTGTGAATGCGAATGGAGGAGCGTGGGTTTCCTGCGGAGAGACTGGCAACGGCACACAGAATGGCGCTACCCTGTTGCAATCGGGCGTGTACAACGCTCCCGACGCGGCGGGCCAAAAAGGGCGGCTCATCTTTGAGCAGGGGTTATTCGGGGCGGTAGCTGGCGGACATAAGATCACGCTGGTGGATTCGAATCCGGCGAAGACTTTGGCGACTGGCGGAATGCGGTCCAGCTATGACGCAAACGATACCTACGTTGGGCTCGACAATTCCGGGGGGGCATCTGCGAGCAATGCGCAATTGGCCTTCGGAGCGCCAGTCTCCATCTCTCACTACATTGGAAATGTGGGCGACAATACGAGTTTTCTGGAGCGGCTGACGGCTTCGGGGAAGACGTTCAACGTGCCGGTAAATTTCAACGGGAACCTGACGGTCAACGGGCAACTGCTGGTGGCGGGGCCGTGGATGGTGAGTTCGCCAATTCCGGGAACGGCGATGACGGCGGCGGGAGCGGGGACTTCGGCGCTGGGGATCTCGAACGACGGGAATTTTTACATTTCGGCTAG